>Ga0325405_1000030_pt1 | contig 121114 bp, 91 predicted proteins | sample PopdelMetagenome_21_FD_205663 | JGI IMG/M metagenome (GOLD analysis project Ga0325405, IMG submission 205663) | Populus deltoides microbial communities from Bellville, Georgia, United States - Xylem-Control-R2 | ecosystem: Host-associated > Plants > Phyllosphere > Stem > Wood/Secondary xylem...
TTAAGTGCACATGTTTTAAGGTTAATTCACCACTTGCACTTGTCTGGCTAGTTTCCTTTGAAAAATAAAGGTTCCCCGAGTAGGATAAAAACTACATTTAAAAATAATAAAAAAAATTATCTACTGAGTTTTGCTGGATGATCCAAATTCGAGGTTGATTTAACGGGTCAAATAATTTTTTCCAGGCTAATTGCTAACCCAAAAAGAAGTAATGGTCCAATTAGAACCAGCTCATTAAGCCAAGCAGATCCAGATGGCACCGGCCCGTAATCCTTCCACTGCCAGAAGCGGGAGGTGATCGCTGCTCTGTCAGACCAGCCTCACGCTATGCCCTCCACTCTAGGACCCAGGACACCCAGGTCTTCACTAGGATGCCTTGGTTCAACTCCTGACTTGGATCGGGCGAGCCAGATGAGAGCCAAACTGAACCCAACCTCACAAGCATAGTCAACGTCCCATCACTTTAAAGCCCCCACTGGGTTACAAGCCCTCGTTACCGAGCCCAGCTGGCAAACAAGTGTCAGGGTTAGGTATATACAGTTCAAATATTATTCCTTTCTTTTCGATGTGGGATGTTCCTCTCTTACGTTTTCATTAGGGAAAGCTTGAATGAGCAAAATCTTTCGATGGAGAATTTTGCACCAGGTAAACAAGAAGAGAAAGTAAATCATGAAAATCACTACGAGTAGAGTCTCAGGATTTGTTTCCAGGGCACACAAGGAAACAAGTTTTTGTTTTTTGTTGTTTCAACAGTAATAATAATCTAAGAAATTCTAAATTATATTTTTTAATAAATTCTAACCATTTGAATAAAATGGAATAAGAAACTAAATATATAAAAAATATTATATAAATTAAATGTATTGTATAAATCTAAATATATTAGATGTGGTATATTAATTAAATATAACAGGAATGTATTAGATATGTAATATAAATATTATATGAATGGGGTGAAAATAATACATGTGTAGTTATATATTGATAGAATTTAGGTAGTGTGTATCAACATCAAGAAAAAAAATATAGTTGAAAGGTAAAAAAAAAAATGTTAATAAAAAAATATAATAATAATGATAGAGGTGTCAATGATAATAATAATAATAATAATATTTTTCAAATATAATTTAAATTTTTTATTCAACGGCATATGACATTTACCCTCATTCGAATTTTACAGTTATAAAATATACTACTCTTTTATATTATTATTTTTTTCATTGAACATTATTAAAATAGTTTAATTAACTTGTACTGATACAATTTCTTGAAAAAAAAAGACTTTTTTTTAAAATAATTGTATTTGTACCATTTAGTCCAAGGAAGATTAATAAAAATAAAACTGCCTAGTCAGCATGACATGGCACATCACCATTGGACAATTAACCAACTCAACCAATCAAATAATGCCACATCAAAAACCAAACAGAACCCAAATCCATGTAACACATCCCTTCTGCAAACTCAAAGAAGCTTCCTTTTAACCGAGAAAAAGTAAAATAGAACAAAGGTGACAAAATCTTTATTTCTTAAAAAACAAGAAAAACTCCGTCTCTTCCAATTCTTGTCTTTGTTCTCTTTCAAGAACTTGATCAGCAATTTTTTTTTTGTTGTTTCTTGTAAAGATGAGGAGAGTTTTTGGTGCTAAAAAAGATAAAGAACCACCACCTTCAATCCAAGATGCATCAGAGAAGGTAATATATCTTTCTTTCTTTCTTTTTCTTGAATTCTTTGTTCGAGTAAGCAAGAAAGTTTTGAACTTGAATTTATAATACTGGTTTGTTGTTAGATTTCTGATACGGGTTTTTAATTTGATGATAAAAACATTAGATAAATAAAAGAGGTGATACAGTAGATGAGAAGATCAAGAAGCTAGATGCAGAACTTGCTAGATACAAAGAACAGATTAAAAAGACAAGACCTGGACCTGCTCAAGAGGCTGTGAAAGCTAGAGCTATGAGGATTCTTAAACAAAAGAGAATGTAAGAAGTGAAAGTTCTCTCCTTTTGTTTTTTAATGTGATTCTGGCAGTAAAAGGGTTTGTGGGTTTTGAATTTTTTTAATTGAAATAACTGGGTTTGGTTTGTTTCTTACTCTAGATTTGATCATGTTTATTGGTTTGTGATCACAATGCTGAAACAAACCCTGAAGGTTTTGGATTGTTTTTTAGAACTTGAGCTTCAATTTTGCATTTGAAGCACCAAACTGGTAGATCTAGCTGCCTGTTTGGATATTGATATTGGGTTGTTGCCATTTTTGCTGTGCATGATGAAATGATTTGCATTGGGTTAGTTTAGGGTTTTTTTTGAGATTGTGGTAGCGGTTGGTATTTAAATTGTTTTTTATTTATAAATATATTAAAATAATGTTTTTTATTTTTAAAAAAATATTTTTGAAATCGGCACATCAAAACGATCTAAATACATAAAAAATAATTTTTAATAGAAAAAAATTCAAAATTCGAGAGAACACGGTCACCGCGTAGCCAAACATGCTCTTAATGTTAGGGTGACGCCATGCAGCTTGATATATTGTCAATTGCCTGGACAGGTATGAAGGACAGCGTGACATGCTCTATAACCAGACGTACAACCTTGATCAAGTTGCTTTTGCTTCTGAAGGAATTAAAGATGCTCAACAAACTGTATGTTCCACAGCATCAGTATAGTTTTAAAAATGTTTGTTTTAAAAAGGGGCCTCAAAGCATCTGATAGTTCGACTGAATTGCAAAAAGTAGTAGACAGCATTTAAGGTTTAAGTATTTTTTGTACATGCAAATATGCAATAGATAAGGCATTTCTGTTTAGTACTTATTCACATGTCATCTGTGAAGATTCGTGTTGTACCAGATCAATTTATGGTTGCATTGGGGATGGGATGCTCACCTTGATATATTTGTTTGTCTTGGAAGCACCCAATGGGGCATAGGTCAAGCTGGTTGAGCGATATCTGTAATCCTCATGAGCAGTAGGGGATGAAACGTCTGCTTTTAGGAGGGACTGCTTCAAAACATCGTTTAGTATGTTTTGTTTTGCTCATTCAGCATGCATAGCCATTTAGTCTAAAGATGAAATATATAACCATGGGGCACCTTAAGGGAACCAGTTTCAAAAAAATTGACTTAACTTCTTTCACATATTAGTTTTTTGGTGTTCTTCTCAGATGTCAGCTTTGAAATCCGCCAACAAGGAATTGAAAGGAATGATGAAAACTGTGAAGATTCAAGATATTGATGTACGTAATCTCTTTTGATTCCAAGCCCCTCCTCCTCTCCTGTCCTATCTTTTTGGCTTTTCTATTGAGGTCTCCAAGGAATAATGATGACAAGCATTTAACCCTTTTTCTTATTTTTTGTCTATGTAGAACTTGCAAGATGAGATGATGGACTTGATGGATGTGAGCAATGAAATTCAAGAGACCTTGGGCAGAAGCTATAATGTGCCAGATGATATTGATGAGGAAGAACTCATGGGTGGTAAGATTAAGATCATTCTAAGGTTCAATATTGGTTTATTTTTGGACAAAAAGAAATTTTGATTGACTTTGCACCCCGATGTTTGAGAAACAAGTTCTTTAATAACGCATAGCATCTTCTGTAGTAGCACTCTTTGTCGAAAATATTTCCCTGCTGTAATTTGAAACAGGCATTCATGCACTGGTTTCGCAAAAACACAAAACCCATCTGTTATTTATACTTTATAATAGTTCTATTCATTTTGAATGCAGAACTTGATGCTCTGGAAGCAGACATGGGAATGGAAACTGAATCTGATGGGGTGCCTTCTTATCTGCAACCTGATAAGGAATCTGATCTTGATGCAGAACTGAACTTGCCTTCAGCGCCCACAGGACAAGGAGCACCAGCTAGCAGATACAATGCCCAGGTATTAATAGTACAGTGAAATATTCTTTTTTTGTAGAATCGCTTTAGTTAGTGTTATGAGAGGGTAATTAAGTAACATTGCTGCTTATACTCTTATCATTTATTGTTATTTGCTGTTGACTGGGAAGAAGCATTTCTCTAATTAATGGAACAAAATACTAATTAACCTATAAAAAATGGAAAATAATACACTTTATACACCCGTGTACCAGCTTAAGCGAACAGCCAGCTTGTTTCCTACTACCTTACACTTGGATCATTTGAGCTTCTGAAATACAAAGTTAGATATGCTGTACCTGTATTTGCAATGTCTTGCCTAATGTTCCCGGCCTAATGCATCTTCTTTAAACTTCTATTCTTGACAGGCTGAGGATGAACTGGGCTTACCTGCTGTCCCTCGGGCTTCTCTTCGTGGCTAGGCAGTTTTTTTACGTGATCCTTGTGAAAGTAATTTGAAGAGCTGGATGCCAAACCCCGTAAACATGTTGCTGATTTACATGATTTAATTGGTGTTTGGAGGGGCTAGGCTTTATTCCATGCAATGATTTATTTTTTCTTTGAACAAGTACTGTGAATACATTTTGTGAAAAAGGATGCCCCTCAACAGTTTGGCAACTGGATTCTACACGGATAGATGTGTAAATGAAGTTAAACTTTCCTTCCTCTGGGTTCATTTGGGCATTCTAATATGGATAGCAGATATACATGTTTGACTTGAGAAAATTCAAGAATTGCTTTTACCAATCCCCAGCAATGGCTGCTTTTGTAGTTTCCTGATTCTAAAAATCTATCCTTGGTTTTGCTAGGCAATAGAAAGCAATGATCAATCTAAATGCATACACCCTAATCGGAGTAAGTATACCAAGTCACGAACTTCTGGCTCCAGGTTTTTCTTTCGTGGTCATCTAGTCCAGTGTCTACAACACTATATCCCTCACAAGTTTGGAAAGGATCAATCTGTCAAGCCAAGATGGATTTAATAACAGTGTCCAGAAGAAATGAGCCTCTGCTGCATCAGCCAGCATCAACGAGGCGGTGAAAAAGCATAACATATGACACATCTAAATGCCGCTTTAAATCCATTGCTTTCCAAAAGCTGAGCATTCTAATGATTGGTAGCAGCACCCATCCAACCCGATGCCTGTGTAGATGTATTTTTTTTAGAAGAGACGAGGCAAGATTTTAGGTTTAGCTGATAACCGAAAATGAGCTTCTAGAAAAATAGGAATTTTACTTTAATGATCAAGCAATCATATGGATGCAAAGATAATTATGGAGAAACGATGATGCACTCCCTTTATACAAGTCAGTTCATTGGCAGTTCAAGTGCTGGCAAGATATATAAACACTTGAGTTGAGCCCTGGAGGTGCAGGTAACCCTACCAATATATGTCATGATAAGGAAAGGCTGCTTTCTTTTTTCACAAAATGGCAGACTGGTGAGTAGAAAACAGGGATGTATTGTCGAAAGCATGGATAAGGTCTTCTTCTATTAGTTAAGATTAAGCCTCGCCATCTGCCATGTAACTTCTGATCTAGCTGCCTCTGGAGAGAGACTTGATCTGGAATATGTTCTGAACTTATTATTTGTGGAACTACCTAACTTGTTTTTCAATCTCTCAGCTTCCTTCTTCAAAGTCTTATGTTGAGCTGCAGCGAAATGGATGGAAGCATAAAGTTAAGTGCCAGGAAAACTTAAGTACGTTTTTCATTTTGAAAGAACTTTAAAATCCTCACAAGATTGTATTTGCGATGAATAAATGTATCAGAGAGGTAAAAAACTCACCATCCACGACTAATTTTTCCTGCCGCAGTCTGGCCACCTGCTGCTTTAATGTGTTGTTTTCCAGGGACAAGGCAGCACGTTTCTGAAGCATTGAAGCAACCTTGAACGCCAACTCTGACTCCAAAGTCTGCAAAGTGTTATACAGCCACGAAGTTTTTTGATTTGCTGAACAAGTCTTAACAAAATGAAAACTATAAAATTGAAAATGTTTTGCTGATAGTATATCTATAGGATATAATTGAAGACTCGTATGCATTGCCAATTGAGTACCAAAGATGAGAACAGATCCAAGAATTACATTTTCTTGATTCTCAGAACTTAAAAAAAGGGGAAGAATGAAAGAAATCAGATTGTGTAAGCATTTTAATCATAGACAATCTATTTTATATTCTTAAAACAGTGAAGCACTTTGAATTAACAAATGGGGGTCATGCTGAGTATATGGATACCCAATTGTATAAATTATTTGACACTTCAAACATCTCATTGACCCAAGTGATGCACTGCATAGAGGATAACATCGCTGTTTGCTATCCCTGAAAAGAGAACAGAGATTAAAGAGGGACAAAATCTCATCTCTCAAAGGAATTTACCTGCAGAACATTAACAGTTCTTTCGAGTTCAGCAATATACTGGAGTTTGCGAACTCTTGAGCGCTGCCCAGATTGCCTATAAAGAAAGCCATCAAAACCAGTTAGATTGTCTCCGTATGTTGCTAAACAATGATGAGAAAAGATGCATCAGAAAATATGAAGTTTCAAATTGAACAATTTGATTAGAAGTGAGGATTTCCCAATTTTCATCCTAAGTACGACATAATTGCAAATATCACCAAGCTGTATGTACAATAGTAGGCTTTCCATTATATCCTTCTCATTAAAACCTAGGTGTTTGCTTCAATTTTCAGTGCCAGCCAGCACCTACAGGCTAGAGTCATAATGTTCCCTCTGCAAGCATGTAGTAAAAAGGAGCTCGTTTCTCAGCGACAGCAAGACAACCCTCAGGTGGGAAATCTAATAGTTGTGGTTCAGCCAAAGTTTGTCTAGGTACATACATTTGTAAGGAAGGAATATTAGTGAGGGACAGCTCTAACCAAAGGAGCTCATCTTGGAAGACCATAGTGGTTTATGGCGCATCTCTTAAAAGAAGTTTAAATATTACTCTGGATCAATACACTAGACAGAACCTCTTACACCCACAAGACAACTGTTCACAAACATGATCAAGACAAGCTTCAGAGAACCTTTTCAACCTCTGATTGTGAAGAGGGAAAAAGGTCCAGGATATAAAGCGGATGATGCATCACAATCTGCAAGGTAACAGTACTACAAAATACTTGAGCTAGCAAAGTTGATACGTGGTTACTAAAGCTTGGCCCAGTCCTTTCAAGTATAGGTGAAGATTGATTCAGATTCCAGATTGATTAAAATAAATGTTAAAGTAAGATGGACATTAACATAAAACTGACAATCATCACCAACATATCAGGGTCCTGCAGATAACCATAATAAGTTTACAAGAAATAATGCGTAAAAAAGCTGAGAAACAGCCAAAACTAAAACATATGAGAAACAGAACAAAAAAAATATAATTATAGCCTCTGAGATTGCTTAGAAATTGATGTGATACGAAGAGTTACTACAGTTATCTTGAATACAAAATTAGCAAGCAATCAAACAAGAGAGTTTCAGATTCTAACCGTTTCACAGTGCTCGTCTCGCCATTGAGCTCCCCAGCCGAACCACATGCATTCCCCATTGAATCCAAGGGAGTATTCCCCCAAATGCACAAGCTGCCGTCTACATACTGCAGAGGATTCTGAAACGCATACTCCGATAGTGCTGAAGCTATGGCATTCTCAGAAAAGGTCACATTCCCTCTTCGCCTAGGAGAATTAGGACCATACATAGAAGCTGACTCCAGCCCACTACAAGTTTCACCCCCACCTGAGGCAGCTTCATTGTTATAAGGACTCAAACCCGAAAACGAATCCACAATACCTTCCAAGAGGGTGACTGAATCACTGGCTGACCGGCGAAGACAAGTCCCCCTGGAATCTGCATCTTCATCACTTAACAAATCATCAAGCCATGCCGGCTTCTCCCCAAAAATTGAACCTTGGGAGGGAGATCTATGGTGTTGTGGGTAGGAGTCATGAACTGGTCGAGAAACCAGGGGCTTCTGAAATGGGCAGCGAGGAGGAAGGAGAGATTGCCTTGACATGGTGAAAAACACTAACAGGGTTTGTTCAAGCTTCAATTTTCACAGATATCCCATTCTTAGGCTGCTGTAGGTGCCTCTTATGGAAAGAAAACAACACAACATGTTCCTCCATTCAGCAACTTTAGTGTCATGTCTCTTACAGCATCCTAACCTACCGTATTGGTAGAAAACTTTACAATAAGAAAAGGATTTATAGAACTTCTAAAAGGAATCTTTAAAAAACAGAGAAAGAAGAGACATGCAGGATCCAAGATCGGCCAAAAAGCAAAGTGCTTTGCAATACAAATTTCAAATAAAATTCCCACGGGAACAAAAAAGCTAAATTCTTCGTTTTCTACCCATTCATTGTTCAAAACAACCACCAAACTTGTATTGCCAAACGCCAGCCCAATGCCTTAATAATAACAGAAATAAATAAATGGTGAGTATCAATGGCTTACTACAAAAGGAGACTTATAACTCACAACACAGATTCCCTTAAATGAGAAATCAACAGTAAATGCCATTAAATGATTTCATTACCTTCACCATTGAATACAGGATTTGACTAAAAATGTTTGTTTCCTCTTCTTTTCTTTTTTCGTCTCGTATCACCCTCAAAGAATCAAAATCCTTATAGATAGTAAAGAATTTTCCTTTCAACATATCATCCAAAACGATAAGAAACATAAGACCCATCATTGCATTTTCTCTATTTCACTCACAGTCGGAACCAAACACAAGGCTAGGAAAAACCCATAACCATAAATAATCAGTCTACTGGAATTAAAAGTTTCTTGAAAAAAAAAACAATACAACAGTGGAGTAAAAAGATTCAAACTTCACTAAATCAAAACACAGAAAAGATTAAAAAAAAAACAAGCTAACACAAAAAGAATCAAAAGGGAAAATAAAAACCCAGAAACAAAATCAAATTTTCATAAGAAAATGAAATAAAGAACAAAAACGCCACAAAGTTTGAAACTTGGGATCACCTTTTGTACTAGCTGTTAAAAATATCTTCACCAACACAGGCGGAGACAGAGAGAAAGGTGAAGGAATAGTCAAGCAGGTAAGGCACCCTTAATAAAAACCTTGCCAAAAACAAAAAAGGCAAAAACCTACCCTACACTACACTACAGTACACGAGAAGAGTAGCTCTACTCCTTCCCTCAGTCCCATTTGCTGCTCTTTGTGGGATACAGCAAGATGGGAGAGTACGGATTGTGGGTCCTCTGCTTTGGTTGGTCATGTCAGCCCTTCACTTTTCTTTTATAGCATTTACTTCTAACTATTTTTTACTTTAAAAAAATAGAATTAATATTTTTCTTTTTTTACATTACTACATTAAAATTATATAAAATAATAATTTAAAAAAAATTGAGGATAAAAACAAACACACTCTTATTTACTGAAACAAAATATACAAATGTTTATAACATGATTACTTTATATGAATTTATTTTTAAGACAAAGTTAATGATAAATATGAGAGCAAATAAAATTATAAATCAGAGTAATAAACAGTATTATAAAATCTAAATTTAAGTGGTAGAATTATCTAAAGCCTAAATTGATGAGAGTTTAAGTAAATAAAAAAAATTAGCTTGAGGTGACGTGGTCAAAAACTTAAAAATACAAGTTAATTGGGGATTGGTTAAAAATCTATTATTTAAAAAAATATCAAAATAATATTGATCTATTTTTTTAAAAAAATAAGTTAACTAAGGTTGATATTTTTAACTCTCAACCCAAATCTTACCTCGAGTTCACCTCCTAGACAAGTTTAGATAATTTTGCTATGAGTAGATAAGAAAAAACATAAATGGTCACGTATAATGAAATTTAGTTCAGTTAAGAAGTGTGGCCCAAATAAGGATAGGTAAAACTTAAATTTTTTATTTAAAATTAATATTTTTTATATTTTTCATCGTTTTGATGTATTAATAATAAAAATAATTTTTTTAAAAAAAACATATTATCTTTGTATATTTCTAAACTAAAAATATTATATATTTTTAGTTAATTCAATGCTCAATAAATTAAATTATGAGCCGTAAAATCCAACTAGAAAATAAATATGCAGTTGGTGTATGAAGAATAAATAAAAAATATTATCTAGTTAAAAAATATTTTTTATAATGGCATTTATACAAGATTTACAAAGTTCCCTATATCACAAAACTTTTTTTTATATATAAAGATTTTAATTTTGCACGATAATCATCAAATTAGTTGAGAAAATATCAAATTGACGTGCACTAGGAATTCACAAACGACATGAACATGCGTAAATAAAAAAAAATACGACGTTTAATGTCATGTGTATGTGTATGTGTATGTGTATGTGTCACTAGTAATTGTTTTTCTTTAGAGTGTTGTAGAACTTTTAGAATTATTTTTGTAAGGAAGAATAATAAATATTTAAAAAAAAATACTTTCGAATTAACATCAAATTTTAATCAACCATCGAAAATATTTTGTATGTCGTGTTTTTACCCCATTTGACCGTGGTTTAACGTGACTGGTAGGTAACCGAATCCATTTCTCACCCTGCGACGCACGTGGAAAATCTTATGCTGCCGTCACTGACACTGCTCAAAACAGATCGCCGAGGAACACAATTCATCGGCTCCTCACCACAGGGAAATGGGAATCCCAGAAGTAGTAGGAGAGTATCAATGCTGCTTTAGTAAATGTTTTAATTTTTCACCAACTTTAATAAATGACGAGTTTAGAAGAATTCTGTTGTTTTTTTTATATAGCAGTGTTTAATATTTTCAATAATAATTATTTTTTAAAATATTATTCGTTTGAAATTATATTATTTTTAATATTATTATATTAAAAAAAGCAACGGGAAGACAGACAGTATCATCAAAATCTCGTTGAATTTTTGACGTTGGTGATCATGAGCTCTCACTTGTTACGAGGTAACAAGAAAGTAGTTATGTCTTGTTGTTGAATAAGTGTATCTTGTTGGGTGAGTGAGATGAGACAACTTGTCAGGTTGATGTGATTATTTTGTTAATTAATGCAAACTATGCTTAAAGGATTGTTTATTTCTAAGATTTTCCATGTTTATTGGCAATCAACTCCAAACGACAACGACATTATCACACAGATACAGTCAACAAGACAACAAATTAATTAGAGCATTTAGCATGATATTTAACAAGCCGGGACTCCGATTTTTTCCAAAACACGTAATTTTTTTTAATAAAAAAGACAAAAGGTCCTAAACCTACTGTAATTATATGTATAAAAAAACTAAATAAGAAGACAAAAGGTCCTAAATCTACTGTTTAGTTTTTTTTAATCAAAAGTTATTGCTGCTAATTTACTTTACATGAACAACCGAGAAGACAATTATGCTCCTCTTCGTCTCTTCGTCATTGTTAAAAAAAAATAAAATAAAATACATTTCTTTTCTTTAATGATGAATGTATCACGTGAAAGAATAAAAATACCGTAAAAATAAAGGTGACTGGTTTTTTTGGGAAGGATAAAAATATTATTTTACTATTATATGGAACAGTTAACCGGGGATTAGTGCATGGTGTTTTTGCCTTCATTTTAGTTTTTTTTACATGCCAAAAGAGTACAATAACCAGAAAGAAATTCATTAACATAGCTGGAAATTCATCGGCATTTAGCGAGGAACTTCGTCCAGAGTGACAAATAATGGCTTGATGCCCTCTTAACTTTTAAAACCTTGCGCTAACTTGGCCCAAATCTAGAATATTAATTAAAAGAAACTAAAAGGGCTCATGATGCAATGACAAGGAGCTTTGTGCCAGGGAGTCCCAGTTTTCATGGAGGATGATGCCAAGATAACATCATTTTTACGTGCCTCGGAGTGGGAATGAATGGCCATTACAGGATCAAAGGTGAGGAGCTTTGTGCAGGGAGTCCGAGTTTTCATGGAGGATGATGCCAAGACAACATCAGTTTTACGTGCCTCAGATAACATCAAAGCCGAGGACGGAACCAAAACCCATCAATTTAGTAAACATCAAGAACAAGATCATCAAGCCTGGGCTCTGAGACCATTGAATCTGTAGTGCCATGGCACAAATCTGACCCAAGATATTGCCCTCCAAGTAGCATGGGCTCGACTTGCAATTTTCTGTTCCTTTAGTTCGCTATCTTCTTCCCTTATTTTTGTTTTCTAGCCCGTCACTCTTTCGTCACACAAGAAAAAGTAACTCCAGACTTATCATCCCCTACGTACCATGTCGATGGTTTTCAGCAATATAATACTCGAACAAGTGACATGCTTTTAATTCACAAGAAAACAAGAGGCTAAACATGGTTTTTGTTTCAGGAACAGTTGATAACATCTGGCCATCCAGACGCACAACAGAATGAGAGGGGCCTCATTTCTCAGCCATGGCCGTGTGCATGCAATAACTTCCACACACAGTTTGTTCTTACATTCGTTTGAAATTGTGTTTGATTACATTTTCAAAATATACTTGGTTTGAAAATTATAATCCATAAAGGGAAGGTATAGCTGGAAGGAACAATGGGAGATCTCGAATTTTTTTTCTATAGGAAAAAGAGAGGCATTTGACCTTTGCTCCACTCTTTATGCTCTAAAGTCTCACCCTCCCTTCACTTTTGTACTTAAAATATACAAAAGCAAAAGTGTTATACTATATTATATACAACAAGACATTGACTCAACTTTCTCTACAAACAACTTTGAAAAAAACTTTTACACTGGGCTGGGTCTTATTCCCTTCCCCCCAACGCAATTCTTTCTCCTCCTCTCTTCACCACACTTGCAAATGTCCAAAGAAAATCCAAAGATTCCTTCAATCAATCTGCGAAAAAATATTTTCAGAAACAAGATCACGTGAGCAGCTAGCATGATACACCGAAGAATTTTACATTATATCATTAGTCAAAGAGACCATAACGCAGTGAGCTCCTGACTCCCGAGTCTATGGTTTTGTCCTAATTCAAACATGATAGAGCTGCACTGCACTCTGCAAGTGACCGTGCCGACAAAATCTTGTCATGGCTCAAGACACGGCCTTAGGAAAATATAAACACAAGACTGTTTTCCCCACGGAACCAAAAGGTCAAAAAACGGATCCCTCGAAAGAAAAAAGGAAGAGCTGTTCTGCAATTTCTAAAATGGAGATCTTGGCATTCGCAAACACCTTGAACTTCATTTACAACAACAATGTTGTATGAAAACAAAGCATTCCAGTTCTGAATACATTCAGATTTTAAAATTTTCCCTGCTCAGATTTTGGATGGAACGTTCACAAAAAAAAAGATGCTGGCTTTAAAACAGAGTTTGAATACATTGTTTCAAGAAAGAAGAGACGGATAATGATTTTATGTATCTTGAAAGAACATAAAATCATTTCAAAACTATCCCATAATTTTTTTTTTAACAAAACAAATTTCTATCTTTTTTGGCACAGGATATTAACCACACACAACCCAACCTAAGTTTGCTTCAACCTTCACGTAATTGCACCAAAGTTTAGGTACTAGAACGGCCTTCTTTGTCCTTGAGAATTTAAATCTGCCTTAAATACCAATGGAAAGAAAAATTAAAACTGACCAAAAGTCGTAATTTCATTACAGGACCACAAAGAAAATGTGCCCTCTAAACTATCCTAAGCCTGAATTAAGAACCCCACAAATTAAATGTGTAATCAATTCTCTTCTTGAATTAGCACTCTTCAACCATAATCCTTCTCTCTTTGCATTAACTATAATGATTCGTTATTATAGGCTTAATTGCACATTGGTCAGCACTTGCATCAAAATTTCTAACCAATACTATAACGTGTCTCTCCTGGAATCAACACCTCTCTACAGCTCTAAATAAATAAATATATTAAAAGAATTAAAAGCAAGAATAGTATTAAGCGGTACCTAGGGTGTGATAGTAATATTAGCACATCAAAACGATCCAAAAACATTAAAAAAAATTATTTTAAAGCAAAAACAATTTAAATTTTAACAAAAAAACAAGTTAAAATTCACTCCCGAATAGCCCCTAAGTTGCATTTCATAAGCTAATGACTAAAACATTAGTATTTTATAATCCCAAAGAAATAAAAAAACCTTTTTATAATCACCACGGCAATAATCAATTAGTTCTAAAAAATAAACAAAAGATATAAATGCATTATAATTTTCAATTAGTGGGGAAATTATGGTAACAAATCACATTTTCTAGTACAACAAAAAACCAACAAAAAAAAATAAAATTAACCTGAACCTGAACTTAGGGCATGCTTATTTTTACATTTTCAAAATGTTTTTTTTAAAAATTAATTTTTTAAAATTAAATTATTTTTTAATGTTTTCAAATTGTTTTTCCATGATAATATAAAAAATAATTTTTAAAACATAAAAAAATATTATTTTTATATATTTTCAATCAATATACACTTTCACATAAACATTTGAAAAACAACAAATGATACCACACAGGCTCACCTAAAGTGCTTTTTCCAACACAAGCAATTCCCACCGCACATTCAATGGTATGACCAAAAACAACTAGAATTCTAGCCAAAGTCTAAAAGCAGAAAAGAATACAATAGCCATAGCAAGTGATGATGCGGTAGCTAAAGTGATCAATAATTCTGTATTGCTTTACTTTACCTTACCTTTGCTCGCTTGTTTTCAATCCTTGAAAATCACATCATCTGCCATTTCCATCAATGGTTGCAAGCAATCAGGAGCGAATTTCCGGGCAAAAAAATAAGAATAACTTGAGTTGGACTGCCTCAATCCATGCACCAGATTTGGTGAAACCTCTTCTGCTTGATACAAATGCGGGTGCCCATCAAAGCAGTCAGTCCAATTAACATTTGTTAATGTGTAGTGACTGCACCCTCTTGGATTCTTCATTGATAAAAGTGTAGGAAAGTAGTGTTCTTCTGGGTAACAAGACTCTGTATTCAAGCAAGGAAGCTTAAATTTCCTCCATAACTTTCTATCCTTGAGTACAAGCAAAGCATGCCTTTTTGCCAGCACAAAAAACTGAGACCCAACTCTAAATTTCTCATATGGGATTTCAGGCAACATAATGTTTTCCCCTCTAGCATTGTATCTATCAGGCAAGTTTGGATCTTCGGAGAGAATCTCAATGAAGCTTTGATGACGAGATTGAGTAGTGAAAGTTTTCAAAATGTTGTGGCCGAAAAGGGTATCGTGCATGTATTGAAATGAATGGAGAGGGACACAGTGTTGAGAAACAAGAGCAAAATAAAGGTTGAGAGGATCATCAAGAATGGCTCTGGCAAGAAGCCTTTTTTCTGCTAAGATTAGAGAAGGAGAGCCCCTTTCTGTTTTCTTGCCAGGAATGAACCGATTCTTGAAAATCCCATCTGGGTTTGAGACTTTACTAAATGGATCAGCGTGTACATAGATGTTGTAGAGATTGTTGTAGCCTTCGAAGAAACGTTCCCATAAAGGAGCAAAAGAGAGATCAGAGTTTGTAAGGAAAAGAAAGGCAATTTTAGGAGTGAGATTGTTGGTGGCTAGGGGGGGGATGGTTTTACAAGGCTTGAGGGCTTTCTTGAAGAGAGTAGGATCATCAAGTTCGTAAGAAAGAGCGTTTTGAAGAGGAACAAGGATTTGAGGGGTGAACAGGTAGATGAGGGAAAAGGAAAGCAAGAGTGAAAAGGAGTACAGAATTGGAGATGACAACATGGTATGTTTTTGTGTGTGATTTAGCTTCCAGATTGGTTAACAAGTGACTGTGTTTGTGTGGATGCTATCCTTTTGTCTTGCTTGAAAACATTGAAGGCAGTAGAAGATGGGGTTAAAGACTGCGAGCCTTGAAGTCTTGAGTGGAGGAAATAAAGATAAGGCTAAAAATATGTTGAAATCAAAAAAACAAACAAATGGGAAGAGATTAGAGTAGGTGTTCGTTGCTTTAAGTGGATTGGTTGAGCGCTGGCATCATGACTCCATGAGATGTACTGAAACACAAGGGTAGAAAATAATAGCCCATTTGGACAGCCAGAGGAGAAGGTTGATGCTAGAATTTTGTGACCAGTAGGGGGACAGGAGATGAGGAAGATGCTCGTTATTCATCAAAGTACAGTTTTTTTTTTTAGGGTTGAGGGAGGAAGGGAAGGAGAGAAAGGGAAAGCAAGGAATGAGTGCCTGGGGAACAGTGAAAGAGATGGGAAAGCATAGTAAGCAGGGACTGCTTCACTCTTTTAAAATGCTGTGGAGTCATTTCCTGGGGAAGTGTTCCTTTTCTTTTAAATGGAGAGTTTTATATATGAGAAAAAGTAGTTCCAAGATTCCCTTGTTCGAGGGACTGGGGGAGGCTCTGCCATCATCGCCAGGAAATCTTGAATGGACTGGAGCATCGTAGCTAGATGATGGGCTTGAAACAACAGTCCATTTCAAACTCCCGAAGGAGACAGTGTTGGCGTTTGGCATTGCTGTTTAAAATCATTTTTAAAAAAATTTAATTTTTTTTTACTTTAAAATAATATATTTTTGATGTTTTTAAATTATTTTGATATATTAATTTTAAAAAATAAAAAATATTATTAATATATTTTTTTAAATAAAAAATATTTTAAAAAACAACCATTACAACACTTCCAAACCCTCTCAAAATCCTCAACAATGGATGAGAAAATGTGAATTGAAGTGTAATTACTGCGTGCTATGAAGGGAAAATTAAAAGGATAAGGGAAAGGTAGGCAGGACATTAGCCGAAAGTCACGACAAATTGGAGGGAAAATGGGCCCCCGAAAAGACAATGAAGAGACGAGAAAGTTTATTAATTTCTAAAAAAAATATATTAAAATAATATATTTTTGTTATGAAAAATATTTTTTATAATAATAAATTAAAATAATCTATATATATATATAAATAGATAATTATAAAAAAATATTATAATTTCATCTTAATTTCACTCTTTCCATACTTTCATAAATTACATTTTTTATCTTATAAATTATATGTTTAGTAACAATTTATTTCCTCAACGATGCATTTTATTTTAATTTTTTAATTAATATATGATGTAAAGTTTAATTTATAAAAACACATATGGGAAATGAAATTTAGATCAATTCACTGGAGAGTTTATGTAATTATAAGTTAAAAAATCAAAATTATCATTATTATTAAAATCATATTAACATGTTAATTTAGAAAACATCCCGGTCAAATTATTTATTTGACCTAAATTTAAAATTAAGTGTGTAAAAATTGTTATAATATCATCTAATTGACTCAGATAATGCAAAAGGAATCCAAGCATGAAATAAAAGTAAAACAATGATAAAATTGATAAAAATAGATAAAATTAAAATTAAAATAAAATAAACCTTTTTTATTTATATTTATTTACGTGAATGACAAAATTTCTCTTAGCTAACTTTATAATTACAAAAAACTATCCTGAGAAATTAAAAATTTCCTCTTGATCCCCTTTTTTTTTTACTTTGAGGGTATTTTCATATTTTTAATATGCATTTTAATTGTTTATTGTTTTTATATTTTTGTAGATATCAAATTGTCCCCCAACTTAAACTATAACAAGAAAAAAAAATCTAAAAAATGCAAAAATACTTTGTTTCAAAAGATATTTTGATTATTTTAATATGCACTCAACATAAAAAAATATTTATTATATGTAAATAATTTGAAAATAATAAACATACCATACAAAAACAACTTCAATATCCTTAAAGTAATTATAATGTATTTTAGGTTGAAAGGGTAAAAGAGGCACTGCACTTCTCAAGTGTACAGCAAAAATATCTCCACAACTACAGTGTTTTCCAAAAATCATTTAGATCTTTTTAATAATTAATAATAATAATAAGATATAATTAAGCAAACATAAAAATCTTTTTCTTTTACTGCAAAGCCCAGTTATGCTTTATCACAGGGCCTAGTGCGGGACTCAACTTTTTTGTACAGTGGGCTAATTTTAAGAGACTCATCAATTTATCAGCCTCCACTCCTCCACTGAAACCAACTGTAACCGTAACAAGTTGTTAAAATCGCGAGTTAACTCGTAAAATTACTGTAACCTTTGCAAATGTTGTCTTGGCAGGGTTCTGTAAGGGTTTTGCTATCTCCCTCTCTCCCACCCTACCTCTCACCGCAAGACAAGGCTACATCTTTGCTTGTTCAACAGTTAACCTCAATACAAGTCAATTAAGCTAGCTTTCTTTTTTTCTATCTTTTTCTTTGAAAGATGTTATCTTGACTTCTATTTTCAAGATTTTTTGTATCAATGACTTGTATTTTCCACGTGGGTGTCGTCGATAAAGCTTATTTTTTGTAGAAATCATGTAAAGAATGTTACTTTGGTTAGATTCTTCACAGTTTCAGCCCTGGCTCCATTGAATCCTCACTTTGTCAAGCTCTGTCACAGAAGAGCAAACAGTAAAAACCCATCACCAAAACCACTCAACTACTAGCCATTCCTTAGAGGTAGACAGAGTCAAGGTTGTTGAAGCTTTGAACAGTTTGAGTAAAGGTTGGGATGTTTGACGAGGCTATTGATGTTCTTTTTCAAAATAGTAAGGTCCGTGGATTCGTTCCACGGATATGGTCATGTTACTGTCTCATGAACCTGTTGATTGAGTGTAGGAGAGTGGAGATGGTTGTCGCCACTTATCAGCATTTACAGAGCATTGATTCGAGCCCAAATGACTATACATATACCCTTGCTATCGAGGCATTTTGTGTGAGAGGCAGTTCGGAGGAAGCGGTTGATGTCTTTTGGGAGATGCAGGAACCTGGAGTGACTCCAAATGCTTTTGCTCACACCACATATATTGAAGGTCTTTGCACGCATCAGGGGTCAGATCCAGGCTGTAAGATGCTCCAGGGACTGACAAGAGTGAAGATTCCAATAGACGTTTATGTTTATACAGCTGTGATTTGTGGCTTCTGTAATGAAATGAAATTGAAAAGGCAGAGAGTGTCTTGCTTGACATGGAAAAACAAGGCTTTGTACCAGATGTGTATATCTACGGTGCATTGATGTACGGAATTTCCAAGGCCAGGGATTTACATAAAATGCTGTCTCTTCATGGTGAAATGGAGTAAAAAAGCATCAAAACAAACTGTGTGATCCTGAGCTCAATTCTTCAAGGATTGCTTTGTATGGTTGAGGCTTCTGAAGTGGCGAGTCAATTTAATAGATTCAAGGAGACGGGAATAACTTGATGAAGCTTGCTATAATATAGTCATGAATGCTTTGTGCAAACTGGGAGAAATGGACGGAGCTGTGGCATTGCTCATTGAGATGAAGGGTAGGCGGATGATTCCTGACATTGTCAGCTACACAACTTTGATTCACGGTTACTGCCTTGAAGGTAAACTTATGATGCCTTAAGTTTATTTCATGAAATGAAAATGAATGGACGTAAGCCTGATGTTGTTACTTATAACGTTCTACCTAACACTGTCACCGACAATACAATCATTGAAGGCTTATGTATAGGGGGTAAGGTGGAGGATGCTGAAGCTTTTTTTGATAATCTGGAAGAGAAGTGCTTGGGAAATTACAGTGCCATGGTCAGTGGTTACTGTGAGGCAAACCATACAGACAAGGCCTTTCAACTATTTGTCAGGCTGTCCAAACAAGGATTTGTAGTGAACACAGATTCCTGCTTAAAACTACTCTGTAATCTCTGCAAAAAAAGATGTAAAAAAGATGATATCGAGAAAGCTCTCTTCTTGTTCAACACAATGTTGGCCATGGATGGAAGTCCTAGCAAAATCATGTATAGTAAAGTATAGGCATGTTTTGCCATGCAGGAGAAATGGGAAAGGCCCAGTATGTTTTTGATGTTGCGATCACCTGAGGGATAACTCTTGATTTGTTTACTTACACACTGATGATAAATAGTTATTGCAGGGAAAATTATTTGAGGGAGGCCTGTGATCTTTTGAACGATATGAAGAAAAGAGGGATTGAACCTGATGTTGTCACTTATACTTTTTTTATTGATGGTTGTTCAAAAATAAAGGACACTTTAGCTTTTTGGAGAGATATGAAGGAGGGATGTGGATGTAGAGCCTGATGTCATTTGTCACACTGTTCTGATTGACAAGCACTTTAAAATGAACAACATTCAGGATGCTACGAGCCTTTTTAAAGAATATGTTGATAGAGTACTGAAACCCGATACCATGACATGCACAGCTCTTTTGTCTGGATACTGTAAAACGAATAACATCCAGGTTGCTACAAGCCTTTTCAAACAAATTAATGATAGTGGTCTGGAACCTGATAATGTGGCTTACACAGCTCTTTTATCTGGATACTGTATTATGGGAGGTATAGATATGGCTACAACCCTTGTTAACGGAATCAAAGATAAGAGGATACAGCCAGATGGCCATGCAAAGTCCACTACACGTCATCTGATTACCAGAAAACTGAAGTTTCAGTGACGAGCATCTTGGCAGCTGTCGGTGGACAGATCAACCCTGTGTCTCGTACAGTGTTCCAAGGTACATTTTTATTTATTTATCACCAACCTTTTCTCTTTTTAATATAATCTCTCTCTTATTTTGAGAAATATCTAAACAATATATTTTAGTTTATCATCATGCTCTATGTCAATGTTTTGCTGCAGACATGAAGGAGGTATGATTCACCACCAGTTAGACCATTTGTTCTCAGGTAAAAACTGTTGTGCACTTTATACTTTTTATAATCACTTCCAACTTTTGCAATTACCGTAAAAGTTACTGGTTTTCTTTTGTGTGTGTTTTTTTTTTATTGAATATAGATATAAATGTTGAAAGAAATGTAGATTTCTTAAACAATGCATAAACATAAAATTAAAAAGGAAAATTCTACAGAATGCATTTGACCAAAACAAAGTTCCTGGTTTTCTCCATGAACCCTGCAGAAAAAAAAAAGGTTGTTTTCCACCGATGTGAAATTTCCATTTTTGAATTTGTTGCTCAACAATTTGCACAAACATGCAGATTTGAACCCAAGACAGGTATATTGTAAAGGGTGGTTTTGTTTGTGATTTAGGTGTGATTGTTATTGATTTATGGATATTCTGATGATTGAGGAATTGAAACGAGGTGAGGTGGAGAGAGGAGGAGTTGTGTTTAGTCTCTGCTTTAAGCAGGATAGTGAGAGTGGTAGTCGGTACTGTGTTGTACATAGAGGGTTTTTGTTGGAGCAGGAGCTTGAGCTTTATTTCACATGCTTGACTTTGCTTTATAATGGGACAAGGCACAGGCAGGTTTTGCTGGTGTGATAGGGCCCACGAGCTCATGTTACGTGCTCTGTTCATTATGTTTCTGCCCCTCTAGTTTTATTTGGCATGCGTTTTTCTCTGAAATTTTGCGAGATGTGGCATGTGCAAATGATGTGCAGGTTGGATTTTCACTTTGTGTGGTAATTGTTCTAGTTTGAGGTGTTTGAAATTTTTTGACCTTTGTTTATGTATGTTATAGGCCTGTGGATGAATTTGTCTTATTTGCTATATATTTTCAAGTGAATCAGGTTGTTGTAAAATCTGTCTGTGTGGTTTAAGCTAAGAAGAACTTGTAATGAGCGATTGTACATGTAATAATATGCTGAAAAGGGCAATGGGAAAGCTTCGAAGTCAGGTTTTGTTGCTGCCATTTTTATAGAAGGACCCTGACATTAATACAAAAATCAGCTCCTGGATTTGTTTTTAATTATTTTTTTGGGATAAAGGAAGAATTTGTTTCTTTTTAACCTTATTTAAATTTTATTTTATTTAAGCAAACTTTAAGAACATAGGAGATTTTTTTTTTCCGTGATTTGTTGTAGAGCAAAAACTCAAGTAGAACTTTAAATGGGACGGTATTCATGATAAGTGCCGTGTTTTGGAGTTATATTCCTATTGAATAGTTTTCCTTTTAGTTTGCTGTAGCTCTAAACCATTTGTGATCATGGTTCATCAAACTTGGATAGGTATGTCTTGCCTGCTCTGATTTTTGCCAGCCAATCGGTGCCCTTTTAATTTCTAGTCCATTAAAAACTTAATACCACTGATGCTTGTGAAATGCACTGAGATATTGGCTTCAATTTGATGAAAGCCACACAAACCCAAAACTTATATGATTATTCTACAAGGTCAAGGCGTGTCTTGACTCTTGGCTGCTCAGCTCTTTTGCACGGTTATTTGGGCCTTGCTTAGTTATCCAGTTCATCATGTGAAGTCTAGACCATACAAACATAGTAGTGTTTGGTTTTGAGGGAAGAGGGGACAAGTAAGAGGAAGTGAAGAGACAGCAATGTAATTTTCCTTTGGTGTGGTGTTGAATGTAGAATGTTATTTGTGTTCTGTGAATATATGGGAAGCACCACGTAGTTTACATGGAGTCAAAATTTTGATTGTTGTGATTCTGATGTTTCATATGTTCTTGTTATGAAGAGAACGGATCACAACATCGGACTACATATGTTTAATGTTTACTAGAAAGCAGATCCGGGGTTGCAGCACAACCATTGTGTAATGTTCCCTGGTCAGTACCCTAGCTGAACTTAACATTGTTGTTGTGCTTTGGCAATTCTTCATCTTTTCTGAATTGTTCTTTTTAAATGTAGATGCAACATAAACAGATGGCACCTGATCCTGGATATGCTTATATGAGGTTAATCCTACCAAGGATACCTCTAGCATCTTCTCAGTGGCTGGTGTTCTTTTGTCAAGGTTTCAGATATTATTTGAGCTCTCACTTTCACTGCAATTTAGTTTAAAAAGTTCATGAATTTGCTGGTGTGAATTGTAGTTGCCTTGCGTGGATGTTAAACTTCATGCAACCTAGCACACAAGATTTGGTAGGCAACATCCTCCATTTCCTCCAAATTTATATGTAATCAATGAAAATGTTTCATGCATCATGAATCTTCTGAGACATTTGTGTAACAAGGACATTGCGTATCCAGAATAAGTCACCAGCTGATGATTGTAATCGCAGGCCGTTCAGGAATATTTTCATAAAAGCCAGTGGTATCAATATGAACATGAATGATCTCCTTTTGAAGGCCCGCAGTTATGCAGGATCTGATGCCTTTAGATGATGGCATTATAGTAGTTGTTACAGAGTGGATACCGATGATATGATCCGAGTCTTGAATCAGGCAGGATCTGTGGGAAGTTAGATGTGGGCTGATGCTAGTGTAGTCTCTGCTTTTCACAAGTTGCTAGTCAGGCAGCTCCTCCGAGACTTTCCTATCCGCAGCCCCGCTACTCTACCAACCAAAGATTTTGGGGAGCAATTAAGTAGGAACGGCAGCTGCTCAATCTCTCGTGGATCATTTGAGAGGGAGCAGTGTCAGGATCACCATGTATATTGAAGGCCAGCCAAATTGCCATTTAGTTGGACAAGATCCTTTCTTGTTGCTCCTGTTCTTAACTTCATTTTCTTATGTAAAGTGAAAAATAAGGCAGAAGAAACTTGATTCTTTTATACCCTTTGAAAACTGAATTGTAAAGGTAATGACAAAATTCAAGAAACCTGAGCGCATCATGATCAATCAAATGATGGTACATTTCTGGGGAGAATATGGCTTGGTTTGCTCATGTTCCATGTCTTTGTGCGTGCAAGGCAAAGTACTGTGGATGTGCTGTATATAGATGGAAGGCTTGAACTTTTCACTTGGACATTGTATTAACAGTTATCTGAAATTTACCCCATGACTGGATGTTGTTCAATCATTTTGTTTATCCATCACCGAGCTAGAATTCTACCAGCAGCAGGGGTGGATCTAGCTATAGGGTTAATGGTGCCATGACACCCCTCGAACTTTGAGAAAGTTTATGGTTTAGTCCTAAAATTTTGAATTTTCTTCATCTAGACCCTTAAAATTAAGACTTGTTTCTTCGGAAGTACAGAAAAAATCACGTCTTAGCTCTATAGTCGTTCACTTTCATTTTGACACTTTCACGTTTAAAGTTCTAATTCTGCCTTTGACCACCTTCTGATGTACACCGTCTGAAATTCAAAAGTCTTTGACACTAGCTATTAAGGAAGCCTCACCAAGCTTGGATTTTTGAATCTCAGTTAGCATGAATTCACATTAGTTATTATTATCCTAAATTACTTCCTGTACTGGGGAATATTTGCTCATAATGAATTCACAATTTTTTTTAAAAAATTTCAACAGACACAAAATCAAACGTGTATTTGATGAAAATTTTTAGAGTGCTAAAAGAGTAATTACCTATACGTACTGCGGAGATCTAGTTAGACGATGGAATAAAATATACATTGTGAAAAATATTTTATTTATGTTTAAAATTATATTTTTTAAAATTTTCTCACTCCTGTTTCTCTCTCTTCCCTTTGCTTGTTTGAGGGGGTGAAATGCTTGTTTTTTCAGTCAAAGTGCTTTTCAAGTTTTTTTTTACATATAAAAACATCAAATTATTATTTTTATGTTTTTTTTATAATATTAACGTGCTTATATTAATGTTAAAATAATATTTTAACATATTTTTAATTAATAAATATTTCTACCGTTTTATCAAAAACATACTAAAATATCAATAGATATTCTAAATCACTCTTGTCTTTGACCATGGGAAGAAGTGACTAGAGTCCAAACAACTGTGTCGTTGCAAACGATGTCTATGGAAATCTGCATGAACAATGCATGCGTTTTCCTCAATTTTTTTAATCAATTAGACAAAAAAAAAAAAAAACCTTGAAAAATCTATTCAACCTTGAGAAAAAAACTTCTCTTATTTTTAATCAACTTTCATAAATAAAATATTTATCTTATAAAAAAACTACTTCTCTCTCATTTTTTTTCCCTCTCATGAATTCATTTATGTATTCCAAATTTGACCCATTATAGGAGGCGCTCAACAAGGTCAATGGGAGAACAAAACATTGAAGAAGACCACTAGAAGGATCCATTCCTCCCATTTCCCACACTTTGCCAGGAAACACCCACCACATTTGATTACATCTTCCTTCTTGGTTTTTTTTTTTTCTCCTTTTTCTAGTGGACCAAATCAATGGCCCAGATTCACCCTAGAACCCAAAAAGCCTTCAAGAGAATTCTAGATCCTTCTATTTCCACCTCTAAAACCCCAAAACCAAAAATAGGAATTTCTCTAATAAAAATAAAATCTGCCCACCATCTAGCCCTCCAAACAATCAAATCTCCACCGTCCATTCCTTCTTTGCTTTAAGTACACAGATCTGAATTCTCTTCAATCCCTCTCTCTGTCTCGCCGTTTGTCTTGTGGCTCTCCGTGAACCTATAATCTAACCCTCTGTACGTTAATTTTTGTTGGAAAAGTTTGAATCTTTATAGTCCGTAGAGTTTCTTGATCTTGATTTTGCGTCGGGTCTTTTTTATCTCGTAAAGATCAAATCTTTGTAGTGTTTTTAGCTTCTTGACCTTGTTTTTGCATCTGGGTACTTTTTATTTTTCTAAAATACTTGATCTTTATAGTATCATTAGATTCTTGATCGTGATTTTAATTCTGGGTACTTGTTATTTCTTCAAAAAAGTTTAGATTTTCATTTTTTTTATGATTATTGATCTTGAAGTGTTTTGTTTGTGCAGGATTTAAATTGATATAAAAAATGTTTGGGAGAGCACCAAAGAAAAGCGACAATACCAAGTACTATGAGATTCTTGGAGTCTCAAAGAGTGCTTCACAAGATGATTTAAAAAAGGCTTACAGGAAAGCAGCTATCAAGAACCATCCTGATAAGGGTGGTGATCCTGAAAAGGTTTATCTTTTAATCTTGATGAACTATCCTGTTTAACTGGCATGTGTTGATCTTGACTTGATGATTTATGTGGGTGGTTTTTGGTTCTGTTGATTTGAGTTTTAATTTGGACAAATTGATAACAGATCTGCTCTGCTTTAGTGGGTCATTATGATTGTAAATAATGCTTCTGTGAATATAGGTTCTAGTTTGTTTTATGGTCTATTGCTCTTGGGCTTGTAAACACCTGATAGTGGCCCTGTTTGATTTATAGTCAATAGCTTAGATAACATGGAGTAGGAATTTGTTTTCCGCATCAAAAAATTTTGGTGTATAATTTGTCATTAACTTTTCTACTTGAATAATGAGCCTTGTATAGTGAAATTCTCGTGAAGCAAAAACAAGTCATGCATATAAGGGAGTGCTGTTATTTGATTATTCTTTAAAGTCATTGTAATTGGAGGGTTTTTTTTAAAATATATATGGGGTTTCTGTGTGCCTTGCAGTTCAAGGAGTTGGCCCAAGCATACGAGGTTCTGAGTGACCCAGAGAAACGTGAGATATATGATCAATATGGAGAGGATGCCCTCAAGGAAGGAATGGGGGGCGGCGGCGGCGGCGGCGCCCATGATCCATTTGATATCTTTCAATCCTTCTTTGGTGGTGGCAATCCATTTGGTGGTAAGTTTTCTGACCACTAAATATTTTGGTTTATCAGAGCATGCCACTTTTTGATCACATTGACATAAAAAAATTCTATTATTCAGGAGGTGGTAGCAGCAGAGGCCGAAGGCAAAGGAAGGGTGAGGATGTGATCCACCCTCTTAAAGTATCCTTGGAAGATATTTACAATGGCACATCCAAGAAGCTGTCTCTTTCACGCAATGTAATCTGCTCCAAGTGCAAGGGGTTAGTGTCTGCTGAAAACTGTGCTGCATCTTGTGGCATACTGATTTTTTATTTTATTTTATTAATTTATTTATTTGCAACTGACTGGTTATTTCATTTGAAACTATGCAGTAAAGGTTCCAAGTCTGGTGCATCATTGAAATGTTCTGGTTGCCAAGGTTCTGGAATGAAGGTCTCTATAAGACACCTTGGTCCTTCTATGATCCAGCAAATGCAGCATCCTTGCAATGATTGTAAGGGCACTGGTGAGGCAATTAATGACAAGGACCGTTGCCCTCAATGCAAGGGTGAGAAGGTAGTCCAAGAGAAAAAAGTTTTGGAAGTAGTTGTTGAGAAGGGCATGCAAAATGCACAGAGGATTACTTTCCCTGGAGAGGCTGATGAAGCTGTAATTTGAGCTGGATGCTTTTTTTGAGCTTGGCATTTTGATTTTTATCTTTTAATTGCATTCTCATTTGTTTGTGTTGTTATTTGCAGCCCGACACGGTTACAGGGGACATTGTTTTTGTCCTACAACAAAAGGAGCACCCTAAGTTTAAGAGAAAGGGTGATGACCTATTTGTCGAGCACACCCTCTCTCTTGCAGAGGCACTCTGTGGCTTCCAGTTCATTTTGACCCATTTGGATGGAAGGCAGCTCCTGATAAAATCTCAACCTGGGGAAGTAGTCAAACCTGGTAAGTGCCATGATACTCCCATGTCCTTCTCTTTGTTGTTAGCACTAGACTTCTCAATCGAGAAGTGCTTGATTGACTATTTTGAGCTTTACTGAAATTTTTTTTCTAGCACAAGACAGTGCTTTTGTTTAAAATGGTACATCCCTTTTTTCTCTCGTGTTCTTGCATCGAAGTCTTTCTAACTTGGTACCTGGATTTTGTGTGTGTCAAGATCCTGGGTATTTGTGTGGATTATTTAATTAGGGAACTGTACTGGCTATAGAGTGCTGCAGGGCTAATTGTATTTTTATTATTCATTTGTAAATTTTAAGATCGTAGTTGTTGTGTGGTCTGGTTCGATCATAAGGTAGTGGTTATCACAAGCTAACGATTTTGTTCCCCAAGAAGTTGCTTAAGGTGGCAGGCAATTCTTAATAGCTGGTAATTTATGGTTCTCCTATTTGTCCCAGATCAATTCAAGGCTATAAATGATGAAGGAATGCCAATGTACCAAAGGCCATTCATGAGGGGGAAACTGTACATTCATTTCACTGTTGATTTCCCAGACTCCCTGTCCCTTGATCAGTGCAAGGCCTTGGAGACCGTGCTTCCTCCACGAACCTCAGCTGAGCTTACTGACATGGAGCTTGATGAATGTGAGGAAACTACTTTACATGATGTGAACATTGAGGAGGAGATGAGGAGGAAGCAACAACAACAGGCCCAAGAAGCATATGATGAAGATGATGATATGCATGGTGGCGGCGGCCAGAGGGTGCAATGTGCTCAGCAATAGTCAATGATTGTGAATCGAAGAGAGCTGAATGGGATCAAGATGAACTGATGTGGGTTTGACAATTATTTAAGTAATAAGATTCTCAACATTGTGATAGGAGATAGACTTCTAGTTTCTTGTATGGAGATTCCACCTATGTTTGCAGACTCTGGCAATTACTTAGTATTTGAACCTTTGAGAGATCTCCAAGAACAGCACCTTGGTGTTTTTTTCTGTGCAACTCTTACTTGAATTTTGGATTTATAGTTTGCCATATAGCTGCTTCTTTCTGGATCGGGCACAAGTTGCTGAATGTCACTTTGAAGTTATGGTTAGGACTAGTAATCCTACGACGTATCGGCACAGGGTACCCTGGTGGGTAACCTTGTGCCCCTATGGAATGTTTCCTTTGGTCTGGCTTTGCAAGTTGGCAATGTTGATGTTAGTATTGTGAAGCTGTTGTATGCAACATCCTGATTGAAATTACTGCTTTCAAGCCTTAGGGTCTGCAGCCCATGATTATGAGCGCATATTTCAAGAACCTCAACTTCCATCATTGAACAATCTGACCATCTCTTATGATTTCTTGCAATTAACTTGGAAATGCTACAAGAACCTCAAATTTCTAGAAAGGGGCAGAATTTATTGCTCTTACAAGAGGCTACATTCAAGTCAATTTCATCGTCTCTGTTTGTCAAATGAAAAATGCTTGAATTTGGAACCCAACTTGAAATTTATCAGAAAAAAGGATAATGTTCGAAAGAAAATCATTCATGTGACAGGAAAGTGACAAACGTAGAAAATTCAGGCAATTACTCCATATGAAAACTACCAAACATTCTCCACAGCTAGTAACTCCCAAGAACTGTTACATGTGCACACACATAATTTGATCAGACGAGAACGGGGAGAATGCTTCAGGAAACATAACCAGCTCTACTGCACATGTGGATCCCTCAGGTACTGTCAGCTGGCAAGTTCTATCCAAGTAAGGTAGAGTTGATGAGTATTACCCTGGTTCCACTAAACCCCTGTTGACCTCTACCAAATCCCTCCGCATTCGCTGACAATCTTCTTGTGTTAATGCATATTTCAATGCCTCTTTTCTTTTACAATTGCTGTGTGTGCATGTGTATGTATCTATCTGTATTTATTGACTAGAAATTTATTTTTTAAATTATATTTAGTTAGTGTTTGAGGATAAAAAAACATAAAATAAATAAATACATGTTTTTGCTGAAAGAACAAAGATAAATACATATAATAAATCCGTAATCAATCCCCGTGTCCCCATTACCTTGTTAATTAACAAGACGATAATGTTGAGTGTAAATCTATTTACTACTTGAAATTACTTTCTTATTCATTAATTACATAAGACAGATTTTTAAAATGTTTTTTATCTAGAAAATCATTAAAATAATTTATTTTTATTTTTAACATCAAGATAATAAAAAGTACTAAAAAAATTAATTTGATTTTAAAAAAAAAAAATTAAAAAAATGCAATGACAAACAATCCCTCATTAATTTATTTGCAATGAAAGCTGAAACTGTCACAAACAAGTTGAGGGTTTTTGTTGCGTGCCAATCTTTTATAGAAGAGTAAAGGATAAAAAACACTGAGAAATTATTTTTCATGCGAGAAAACTTTTTCCCAACTAACACAACAGAGTTTTAATTCTAGCATGTTAAATTAAATATTATTCATTTGTATTATTAATTTTAGTTAATTGTTTTTGTGAAAAAACAAAGATAAAATAATCGTAATAATTAAACTAAAATTAACTATATGAAAAAAATTAAGGGCTAGCAACGTTGCTGTTTTTTTTTTTTTTTTCTTCCTTCCATGTAAGACAAGTTTGTCTCAAGTTTGTCTCAAGGGTTTTACTGCACAACTAGCCAAATTATATTAGTTTAAAAATATTTTTTTCACCACATTGATGTGTGAACATATATATAAATATTCGTGTGCATCGAGATTAAATCTACTTCCTTCAACTAACCATTTATATTCATGAAAATTAGGCAACATGTCCTTAATTAACTAATGGAGGCCAGTCCTTTTGAGTTGACAATTCATTGAGTATTATATATTAGAATACAAGCAAGTTGCATTATTGTTTTTAACAAGATGATGATTTGAGGCTCCAATCCTTCTCTCTTGTGCTCCATCATGCCTATCTTCCTTGCTTGAAATTTGAAAAACTATGCTGCCTGCTGCCTCCAAGCCACTGCATACAGCTGCAAACAACTCCAAGCCAATCCATTAAACAAATCTTTAATCTCTTCATGTATGATCTCTTTCAAGCCCTCACTTCCTTCCATTCCGCTTCAAGACAAAAGCAGCTAACCCTGTAAGTATTTCAAGAAGATGAATAGCAGTAGTCCTATAGAGTCATCCACACCAAGATTTGGAGGGTTTGCTCTCACTTTTGGGATATCAATGGGTGTACTTTCAGCAATAGCAATTGCTATTCTTGCTTATTATTTTTGCACCAGGAAACCATTACCTGCAGGCCATTCTAATCATGGTGATTCCTTGTCCATAGATGATCAAGACTCGGTCGTTATAGAAATAGGCCTGGATGAAGCCACTCTCAATACCTATCCAAAGCTGCTTTATTCTGAAGCAAAGGAAAAGCTTGAAAAGGGTGATGATTCGGTAGCTGCTTCCTGTTGCTCGATTTGCTTGGCAGACTATAAAGATAGTGACTTGCTGCGGCTGTTGCCTGACTGTGATCATCTTTTCCATTCGCAGTGCGTTGATCCATGGTTGAAGTTGCATGCTACTTGCCCAATGTGTCGAAACTCGCCTGTACGAATCCCAAGCACTGTCACCGAAACAGCTTCCAGGGAACCCCGGAGGGTGTTCTTCGATCCATGGTTAGTACAGTTTATGCACTGAAAGTACTTTTTACTCAAATTTGTGATGATTGTAGAGCTTTTGTTAGCATCCTTGTAATTTCACGAAGTTTTGTAGCTAATTACAGCTCTATATTTTAACTGAGATGATTTATATCTTAATGTTGTAGAAAACAAAAGCCATTGTCAACCAGTTACTGCTCTTTGTTCATTTGAGATTAGACAATCACACGATTGAAATTTGTGATTCTGACTATCTGACATGCTGTCCTGAATATTATACATTTAATTTCCAACCAATTACTGCCCTTTGTAGATGAATGATGTTGACCCAGTCAAATGACAAGTAGCTCTTCCAAGTCCTATTCGTTGAGGACACGCACCTTGCCCATGTTCTTGCCACCTGCCTTTTCTCTGCTGCCACTCTCTTTGCAAGATGTGTATATTTGGTAATTGACAATACCAAAGTTGTTCGTTGAATCACATGAGTATTGAGGAGAGTTTCTATCCATTCCTCCATTTAACTCCTTCGGAACTCATTAGTCTGTTCATCTCTTTCAGAACTGGACTGAGAGTGCTGATGTTTCTTTCAGTCAGTCTTGGTTCGAGACAATTTTAAGGACACAGAAATCCGTGACCCTTTTTTTTTTTTTTGCTATTGTATGTAAAATGTCTATGTTGTTCCATCCATGTTGATAGGGTGCACCTGTACCCTATATGCCCAAAGAAGTGGTTTAGTTCATTTTTCACCCATAAGAATTCCTTCCTGCCCCAAAATGAGTGGGAATTAGCTACAGCATTTTTCATAAACCTCAACTTCTTCAGTTATTGAAAGGGCAGGCTCCTAGTGTTTGCAGACTTGTATTTGCGTAGAGTGGAGTGGCATGGAATCCATAGGAGTTTCATGTTAGGATTTCTCGAACGAAATAGAGATATCAACAACTGATTTTTTAGCAATCATGAAGGAATTTTAGACATTAAAATGACATGAGATATAATGCTATTCTATAATTCAAACTTCAATGAGCTCATATTTTGCTTGTTCTTATGTGATGTTAGAAGGAAAGCTATATCTGCCCGTACGTAAGCTTGTTCATCTAATAGTCCTGTAGAGGCTTTTTCGGTTTTGACTGTTACTCAGGCTAGCTTTTGCTCACCGAGACTAAGTCCCGTAGAGGCTGATCTGCACAGACAACAAATTAGTCAAGTGCATCAATCAAGGAAATGTAGGTTGTGTACCTAGCTAGTAATCAACCTTCAAGCTGGCCACCAAAAGATGTTTAGCGTCATGATGTTCACTCAAATGAGTGGAAGTGAGGTCTTGGGTTCAATTCCTATGCGTTGAGCACACCTTGTCGCTTATAGAGGCCCTCTGCAGGTTAAAAGTCTACATTGACTAATCTGGATAGCCGGGCTTCTTATAAATTCCAACCAGGGAAGTTCAAGTCCTATGCGTTGAGCACGCCTTGTCGCTCACAGAGGCACTCTGCATGTTAAAGTCTACATTGACTCATCTGGATGGCAGGAAGCTCCTCATAAATTCCAACCAGAGAAAGTGACCAAACCAGGCAAGTGTCATTACACTTCTTTGGTTTCTTTGTTGTAAGAACTAGACTTGCTAGAGAGAATTTAATCCATTGATTAACTGGTACTGCTTTGGACTATATCTGAGATCTTTGTGGGGGGAAAAAAACATATCGCTTCCAGCCATTGTTCTAGCATGAGAAAGACAAACAGAAATGCCCTTGTTTTCAAAATAGCTAAGAGCTTTTCGTTTTGTTGTTCTGCATTGAACTCTTCCTGACTAAGTTCTTAATTTTTCTGTGGCAAAATCCTGAACTTTTGAGAGGATACCATATGTAGCATGGAATTTGGGAACAGTATACTCAAGTGGGACTTGTGATTTGTGTTGTCATGTGGTTTAGTTTGATCATAAGTTAAAAATAAAAATAAGTGATGTTGTAGTTAGAGAATAATATAAATCATATCATGGGATCTCACCTAACGACTTAAGTTATTGAGTTGAGATGGTTCTTTTACTTAAAGGGTTGTGTTAGAAAATAATATAAATCATATCTTGAGACCTTACCTAACAGTTTACAGTATTGGGTTGAGATGGTTTCATTGTCCCTCTTGCTAAGAACTGGTTACTATGGTTTTTTGGTTCCTCATGTAGCAATTCCCATGTTACTAGAACTGGACTAACAATAATGTTGTTCCAGTCAATTTTGGTTTGACATTGTTAATGACACAAAGTTCTTACAATCAACATCCACACCTCGGTGACGAAACACGAATTCAGCACATCTTATCCTACTCTGGCCTTGATGGTTTAGGGTTACTCTGCCCAAAAAAGGAAAAAGACCAGCAGAAAGAAATTTTCTCCTGTCCCAAAATCTGTGGAAGACTAGAAAGTTTCTCATGAGCCACACTGCTTGAAATTTGACCTTTCGCTACCAATTCACTTGGGAAGACTCAAGAACCTCAAATTTCTAAGAAAAAAAGGCAGTATTTATTGCTCTCACAAGATCTTTGTTTGTCAAATAAACAATGCTTATATTCACATTGAAATTTGTCTGTTAAAGGATAACGCCAGGACCAAAAATCATGAATCTTTCCCATAATAGTGACAGAAACGTTGACAAATGCCAGGTAATAACTCCACAACTTCAGAATTACCGAACAATTTCCAGGTAGTAAGTACCTCCTAAGATTGTCAGAGCTTACTTGTCTTTCTTTTTCTCTCCAACTCTCCATCCCTCTCTCCTTTCCCATATCTCCCTCTGTACATACTTAATCCTATAGATCAAACCCTAAACACAGCTGAATAGTTCAAGAAACATGCACAACTCCAAAGAATACAGTGGCTCCTCAGGTATTAATGGATATGCATATGCTATCGGAATGTCTTCAGGTGTCCTAGTTTTGATCATAAGCATAACTCTGGCCGCATATTTCTGCAACTATGGAGTAGATTCTCCCACACACACAGGTACAAACCAAGGCGACTCCATCACTGACCATGACTCCATTGTGATGGAACTCGGTCTCGACGAAGCCACTCTTGCAAGCTACCCCAAGTTGCTCTATTCAAAAGCAAGGTTAGAACCCAGGGGTAATGATTTACGACCCTCTTGCTGCTCTATATGCTTAGGGGACTATAAGGATAGTGACATGCTAAGGTTGTTGCCTGATTGTGGCCATGTTTTTCATCTCAAATGTGTGGACTGTTGGTTAAGGCTGCATCCTACATGTCCGATTTGCCGGAACTCTCCTATGCCAACTCCTTTGTCGACTCCTCTTGCTGAAGTGGCACCATTGGCAGTGAGCAGATATTGATTCAAGAGATTGCATGTTAGTTTTTCCAATTCTTGTGGGGTCAATCTGAGGTTTTCTAGTGTTTTTAGACATATTTTGTGCCGATATTAAAGTAGTGTAATTCTCTACAGTATAACAGAGATTTTAACATGCATGATGTTTCTGGCAATCATGTAGGGATTTAATTTAGACAGTCAAATCGAATGAGGAACATATGACAATTCTCAGATCAGCTCATATTTTGCTTCATGTTATGTGACATCGATGGCCGCCAAATGAAACCAACAAGGTTTGAAGCAAACCCAAAAGATCAAGGGTTTCCTAAGAATGATAGACAAATTAACTAAAAGCCTAGAAACGCTGGTGATGATTTTCTAAAAATTTAATTAGATTGGGAATAGTGTTTTCGAGTTGGATAATCAGTTAATTAATTGGTCTTAATAATTTTCTTCATTCTTCCTAGTTAAGGTAATTAATAGTTTATACTTAGTTTTTGGTAGGGTAAAGCTAGCTGCTCATGACTAGTACATGTAAAAGATCATCTTTAGTGGAGGTATGAATTCTTTGATGCTTGAATAAGTAATTTTTTAAAGAGATAAAATATAAGAATATTCTAAAGAGATGCTCTAAAAATATATATGCAATAGATAATTAAGATTGTGAACTTTTATTCTGTAAGTCTCATGGTGTATTTATAATTTATGAGTTTTGTATTTTTGTAAAAAAGAGGGTCTTGAGTGTAATACTACCCTAATAGTATTTAATGAGAGATAAATATCCCTTAAATCTATATTAATGTTTAATGAAAATATGATGGGTTTTTGGAGAACTTTTATACACCTATGAAAATGTAGAGATTAGAGTTTAAAACGTCAAATATAGTTAATCATATGAAAATTTAATTTTTTCCCAAGATTAGATCTAAGGGAGGTTGGTCATTCCCCTGGTTATGCCAAGAGAGGATAGTCGTTACCTTGATTTTGACTAATTGCTAATTCCAAGTGTCTTGGGTCTAGCATATTTGTCCGGCCCACGTTTCTCTAAACTTGTCTATGTTACTTTAGACTTGGCTGACTGTCAAGCTCAAAAAGCGTTCGGGTTTGATTGGCATCAAACCCAACGTTCTCGGAGCTTGGCACACTACCAAGCTCAATCACATCTGGATCTAGCCAAACTTAGCATGCCCGAGGTTTGATATATTGTCAAGCTCTCATTTGAGGCATGCTCATTCCTTTAGATATGTTTAAAAAATAAGGATCATAAAAGTTATTTAAACCCATTAAAAATAAATTTATCAATTAGGATTGAGTTTCACAGTCACTAATAAAATAAAATACCTTTCAATGCTTAAATAAGTACCAGTAACAAGGAATGAAACTACAAAGACTGTGTTGTGCATGTTTTCTAAGAAGATGCATGATTAGATGTTGGAGAAAAAAAATGTTTGAGAAATAGGAACCAAAATTAAGGGTGTGTTTGTTTTCCGGAAAGTAATTTTCAGGAAACTACTTTTCAAACTTTTCTATGTTTGTTTGCTATTAAAAAAATTAGTCAACGAAAAATACTTTCCGGTCAACGGAAAATATTTTCCAATTAAAGAAAAATTTAACTTGGTTTCCAAGAAAGTGTTTTCCTTTTATTTTAGGTGGAAAACACTTTCCAGAAGTTGTAAAAAAATTATAAATATCATATTATTTGCTGATTGTATCAAATTTGGTCTTCAAACTTTTAATTGTCATATATATTTTGTTTTAAATATTTGTTTTTCAATTTCATCACTTAGAATTTAATTTTTATATTAACTTTAGTCCTTATTTTTATAATTGTTATTTACTTTCCTTTATCATTTGGTCCTCATTCTTTTGATTGTTACTTATTTTATTTGAAATAATTTATGAAATGTTAATTATTATTATTTTAGTTTCTTTATCTTTTAATTTTTAATTTTTTTAAATTTGATCTCTATTATTTTAATTATTATTTATTTTATTTGAGATAATTTATGAAATTATGCTTTTTTTCAATTTCATTCTCATTTAATATTTGAATTTATAAGATTTGTTACTCATTATTTTAACAAACTTGAAAAAAATAAAACATTAATAAGGTATTTTCCAGTTTATTTTTTATAACATAACTAAATACTGGAAAATATTTTTCAATTTTTTTTTATTAAACTATCAAACATCAAAAAATAATTTATTTTTTAAAAAATTTATCATTTAAAATTAAACTATTTTTCAGTAAATAAATAGAATATCCCATGACTGCAAGGCACTGCTTGGCGGCTAGCTTAGGGGCAATTATTTCAGGAATTAGTTTGGTGGCAACACTGTTGATCTCGGAAAAGAGATGATTGGCTGGCCGTCCTCTCGAAAAAGCATGTCCGAACACGGCTCCAAGACATAATTATGATAAAGGGTCCACTCAACATTTATTAATACAGAGTATTCATAAAAGTAAAAGTAAGTGGTGGGAATGGACCTATGATCACTGTATGCTCGAGAGGGCGACCTGCGGTGTCCTTATGATCCTTTGTTTGAGCTTCCTCGGACTAGCTGGGTTTATCTTCGAGGTCGTGACGGTTTCGAGGGCAGGTAACCCTATCCGAATACCAGCATAGGACAACGAACCTATCAGGTCCTGCCGTCCTGGGCTGTTATCTGCATGGCCACTGCCTCATGTCTCGTACTTGTTTTTTTTTTTTTTTTTAATTATAGATGTTTGAACAGTTTACATGAATTACTCCTTCAATATATTAAAATTACCAACTATCTAAATTTTTAATCATCCTATAAAAAATTTATGATAGTTAAACTAATAATATTTTAAAAAATAAATCTAGAATCTAATTAATTAAATGACATTCCACATGATTCTTCTAGGTCTCCTCGTACTTGTTCCAAGGCTAAGAAAGGGATAGGATATTACCCGAGCCCGCTCACATGGGGATCGAAAGTCCAAGGCTTGCCAGGAGGCTGGTGTTTGCACAGAAAATAAAATAATTAAACAAGTATATTCTTGAATAAATAAACAAATGGATGAAGATAAGACCAGCATCTTTCAGTTCATTTCAGGGTAATACTTTAAGATTTCTATACAATTAAACCCTACCAAACCCCATCATATATACTGTGGAAATTTATATTGAAAACTTCGGAATGATTGGAATTGCACGTTCTTAAGCATGACTGCAAGTAATTATCTCTTAAAGTCTACTCCCAAGTACTGTTCTTCACATAACCTTGCTTTAGATGCTTGAATCTCAAATGAATAAACAAGAGATTTGAAATCCATCAAGAGAGTTACTTTTCTAAACAATATATTATCTAATTATAAGGTACAGCTATATATGATATATTAACTGATCGATTGATATAACTGTGATATATCAAGTAGATGAGAGCATGCTGATTTATTGTAAATTAATTAATTGAAACGAGAATATTATTAGAAAAGCATTTAAAATATTTAATTCTTATTTATCATCGTTTTTTTTATCAAAAGATTATTAATTATAACTCTTTATGTAAAAATAAAATGTTAGTATTAAATAAGACAAAATTGAGAAATATATTTATCTTCCACGAGCATGAAATATTTTACTAAAATCTTATTGCAAAAAACACCTACCTCCCCTCACAAGCAAGTCGCGTCTAATCCTTAACAAGCAGATGGTTTTCGTCCCTCAATCTTGCTCTCTCCATTATATATATATATATATATATATATATATATATATATATATATATATATATATATATCTTGCTTGAGGTTTGGAAAACCACACAGCCTGTTCCTTGCTTCCTCTCCTCTCATTACATACTGCTGAACAAGTGCAAGCAAATCCAAACCAACCGTTGAAAAGATCATCGACTTGTTTATATATAATCTTTCAAGCACCCCCATGTCCAGCTAGCCCAGAAATCATTTCAAGAAAGATGAATAGCAGTCGTCCTGTAGAGCACTCATCAGCACCAGTTTTTGGTGGGTTTGCTCTCATTTTTGGAATATCCATAGGTGTTGTTTCAGCAATAGCAATGGTCATTCTTGTTTACTATTTCTGCACGCTGAAACCAGTACCAAATGACCCTTCTATGGACGATGGCTCCTCATCTGATGGCGATCCTGTTACTATTAAAATAGGCCTGGATGAAGCCACTCTTGATACGTATCCAAAGCTGCTTTATTCTGAAGCAAAGGAAAGGCTTGAAAAGGGTGATGATTCGGTCGCTGCTTCCAATTGCTCAATTTGCTTGGCAGACTATACAGATAGTGACTTGCTGCGGCTGTTGCCTGAGTGTAATCACCTTTTCCATTCACAGTGCATTGATCCGTGGTTCAAGCTGCATACTACTTGCCCCGTATGTCGAAACTCGCCTTCCAGGCCACCTCAGCGAGAATTCTTTGGTACATGGTTTCTACGGTTTGTGCATTAAGAGGTTTTGCTGGAAAACTTATTCTGGCTGCAGAAATTTTCTTAAGACCTTTGTAATTGTGCAAACTACAAAGTTTTGCAGCTAATAAAGCCAAGTATTGTAAAAAAACACAATCCATCAGATGCAAGGATTCAGCCGAAAATGCCATGGAAATTAGACCATGATTCATTTGCGCATAGCACAGTACTCGAAATTAGACCTTCAACACATGATTCTGATCGGCAGCTGTTCATTATTTTGTCCTGAATGCAAATATATTTATACATTATCAACCAATTACTGCTCTTTGCGCGGCAGAGATTAAACAATGACTTAGATTGTGACTTGTGACTCTGATTTTTTGTCCTGAAATGAACATTGAGATACAATTTTCAACCAAGTACTGTTCGTTGGTTGAAAGATCCCTCATATGACATCCACCACATGATGTATGGTTAGAATAAGGACAATAACCTGGTGATCCAGTTCCATTCTAGTGAAGTTGATACAATTCATAGATTTGAATATTAAAATTGCTGGCCCTTGGAAGCATGAAGGATACCTCTACTAGGAAAAAGTCAATTAATGCAGGAGTATTTTACAAGCATGTTGCAGCATAGAATCAAATTGTTATTTTTAAACTCGAGTGCTTGGCAACTAGTATCCTGAACTTGATTACCGTCATAATTAATGAGTTAATTAACATATATATAGTCAAATTTCGATCACATTCCCAATTTGACATTAAAAATATTGGCAACTTGTGCTCATGAGTTGTGTTGATCGACAAGTCCACCAGGTTTTATCAATTTAAAATTTAGATGTTGAGATATTAATTGCTCAACTAGCATGCACAAACAACATCCCTTACAAAATGCGGAAGCCTCTAGCCTGAGTTACAACATGAACCTGTGAGTCTGTGTGGTTCCATGAGACTACTACGAGGGACCAGTGGTTGCGACACATTAGTCCACCCACCTTGCGATGGTCCAGGTGATGAACTAGCTGCCATACACCTTTAATATGTGGAAGATATGTGCTCGAATCTCATACAAACCATTTGATTAATCACATGTTTCAGCAATGTCAAGGAGATTATGAGTCCATCCTGGGATAGGATTTGTTAGCTTCCACAGAGAGTCTTGATTTAGAGCTTCAAGAATCCGCTCTAGGAATTTAAAATGAAGAAGATTTTCCACTCTCAATCTTTTTAATATATCAAAAGATGTTAGGTTAAATGAATTGGAGACACTAAAGAATCAAAGTAACACAAACAACGTCCCTAAACATAACGCACAAGCCAATCCAACAACCGTTACACCAGAATTAGCACGCAATCCCTTTCTTCTTCCAGCGTTAGGAGCTATTGGACTATTGTTAGGTACAGAAGGTTGTGATACATCAGTCCACCCAGCTTGAGATGGTTCAGGTGCTGGATATGGACTCGAGGTTGGAGGCGAAGAAGGCGGTAGCGACGGCAAGGGTGACGGGGCTGGTGAATGCCCTGTAGAATAGTAAAACTTGTGGACCACAACCGAAAATCTTAGGCCTAGATCACAGTAATTCGAGATGTTGCAAATGTAGTAATTTACACCTTCATGAATTAATATTGCCAATGCTGGACTTCTTGTAAGGATCCTTATTGGATTAAGAGCAGTGCAGCTCTCGTAGTCTAGCTTTGGAACTTGTATCACATTGAAGAACTCGTATTCAAAGTCAAAAACTGCATCCGAGAAAATTAACTAAAAATGATAAATGTTCCTTAAACAATGATCATCCATCATCGATTCCTAATAGAAAGAAAAAAAAACACTAGAAAATGTATTTTACGTGTTGCGCGGATGGGAACGAGAAATCATCACACGAATCTGACTCACCGAAACAATTTTAATTTGATGGATGCAATGGACATAAGTGTTAGTGAGACATACCTAAGACATCACCGATATAGAAAGTACGAGAGGAGGACCAGTTGTAGTAAAAATCAGGATGTGGTGGGATGGACCAGACAGAGCCTCCCACTGTGTACCTTAAACCAGAAGTGGCATCAAATGTTGCAATAATGGCTTGTGCAAACAGTATTGCAATGCAAGGATGTCGTCTTTGCAAATCCATTGAGGGAGATGGAAGGTTTGTGCTCCAGTACCGTTACAGAGCATGCAGTGAGGAATTTGGAGGAGGTAGAGAGGAAGATGTCTGAAGGTGGTGGGAGATATTACCATATTCAAGGCTGTGTAACTGACCAAAGGACTAATAATAGCTGCTTGGAGCCCAATCAAGAAATATATGGAAACAAAATCCTCCCTTTTCACAATTTCTCAAGTCCAAAAAATCCCATTACTTCAACTATATTCATTATTTTGTATTTTATTTACTTGTGATTGACGATTAATTTATTATGGATTTTTATTTTTATTTTTTATTTTCATACTTCGTGTCTCACCTTTGTTAAATCTGGTTTATTCAGATGATTTAAATACTGCATTCTTTATTTGTGTAAAACTCCATGAAAAAAAAGGTTATTTTCCATAAAATAATAATAATAATAATAATAATTCCTTCTTAGGGTTTTTTTCTTTTCTTAAGTGGTGGGCATGAAATAAGAGGGCCTAGCCCAGTACAATGAGACACCGAATGGGCCCATCTGCAAAAACATGGCTAACGACCCATCAAACCCCCATTAAAGAGCTCCAAACAACTTGTTGAATATTTAACTTTTTTATATATATATATTCTTAGAAAACTTTTGTTATTTCCGTTCACAAAACACCTTTTTTAAAAAAAAATGAAAAATTATAATTTTAAGAATATCTCTTCTTAAATCACCAATAAATGCATTTCAACCCTTATGAGATTTATAAGTGTTTTTCCATTCAACTATTAATATTTCTTGAGAACTATTTTTTGAGATATCTTTTTATATTAATTTTATTTATAGTTATTAAACTTATTAATGGATTAATTAGAAAAAAAAAACGTGTCGGGTTGAGTTTCCATTTGAATAAAAAAATGATATTAACTTAGTCGAATCTAACTAGCCAACATCAAAGAAATAATAAAAAAAAAATTGATGTTATTTTTATATATATAAAAAAAAAATAACTTGGCCACCCAATAACTCAAATTTGTTTTATTTCAAGTCTAATAACTACAATCTTACCCTTTACCTCTTGCGCCTTGTAATTTAACTTCGAAAAAGGAAGGTGGGAAAGGCACATAAAGCATGATGAATATACTCAAGAAAAGGCCAAAGGCCAGCAAAGAAGTAGGCCCATGACATAGATTATGACCGTTACCCTGTGGAAATCATCACCCCACCAAGCTTCATCACATGGAGATCCACACATCACTCACTGATATAGATAGGTTGCAGATACTCTACTTCTAGTCTCACCTCATAGAATCCCTCCCTTTTGTCCCCGCACAACCTTTTTTTTTTTTTTTTTGAATTTTTAAAGTCATAAACAGCTTGATAGCCGTTGAGGCTGAAAACCCTCTCTTCCATCTCTATCAAAGTGAACCAGAAGGAGAGAAATTTGTCTCTATCCCTGATCATTTTCGAATCTTCTTGTACACATCTTTATCTACTTCTCCGAATCAAATTTTGAATACCCAAATTTGAAGGAGCTGAAAAGATGAAGGGAATGATGAAAGGGAAGTTGATGAAGAAGCTCAAGTCAATCAAGCCAATTGGGTACTTGAAGGAAACCAGAGTTCTTCAAGTGAATGCAGCAGATGGGTTCATTGAGACGTTCATAAAGAAGCCGATTCTCAAAGCTCAAGCTGAAACCCCAGAGGTGATGGTATGCAAAGAAGTGGAGCAAGAAAAGGATAAAGATAGCAGCTTTGTTGTTAATCAAGAATCAGATGTTATTGATGTAAATGAGCTTATGAGAGATCTTGAAGAGGAGGAGGAGGAGGAGGAGGAGGAGGTCGATGATGATAAGGAAAATGTTAGGCCAGTAGTGAAGGCAAGAGTGGATCTTTTTGGGGTTAAAGATAAGGAGGAGTCAAAAGGGTCTAATTTTAGGCAATCCCCGTTGTCAGAGATTGATATCTCATCTTTCCGGCGACCGGATTTGAATTCTGGGAGCCTTTTTGACCCGAATTTGTTGTCTGCCTTTGAAGAAGCAGTGAAAGAGCATATGAGAGTGAGTGAAGAGGAGAGACGAGAAAGAATTGAGAAAGAGAATCTTGAAAGAATGAAAGAAGAACCAGAGAAGAATTTTGAAAACCAGGAAGGAGAACCGCCATTGAAGGCTCGTCGAATTGAGGAAGGTGATGATATTGACCCTATATTAGGCTTCCCAGAGATGTGTCCACCAGGTGGTAGTGACTCAGTAATTCTCTACACAACATCACTTAGAGGGATCAGAAAAACTTTTGAGGATTGTAACAGCATTCGCTTTCTCTTAGAGAGTTTTCGGGTACTATTTTTCGAAAGGGATGTGTCAATGCACATGGAGTTTAAGGAGGAGTTATGGAGGGTTTTGGATGGCAGGGTGAACCCTCCAAGGCTTTTCATTAAGGGGAGATACATAGGTGGAGCTGAGGAGGTTTTGGCTTTGCACGAACAAGGTAGGTTTAGAGTGCTCTTTGAAGGGATTCCAATTGATATATTCATTGGTTCACCATGTGAAGGATGTGCTGGATTTAGGTTTGTGCTTTGTTTCCATTGCAATGGCAGCCATAAGGTTGTTGCAGAAAATGGGTTGTCAAGTACCTGCCAGGATTGTAATGAGAATGGGCTGATAATCTGTCCCCTTTGCTGTTGAAGATAAATTGTATTGGAGCTGTCCCTTGTTACTTGAAATTCTTTTTCTTTCCAGCCTTGCTTGTTTGGAGGGTGCTGTCATCATTACAACGATTCCTTCCCATTCCTTTTTGTAATGCCTGGAGTAGAATATAGAACCAGCCTTTTCCATGATCGCTATGTAAAATTCATAAAGAATAAGCATGCTATACCTTTCTAAGTAGCTTTATATTCATTTTCAATGTAGCCATTCTTTGTGAAACTTTGGTATCTTTATGAATCACTGTAGCAGCAGCAGAGCCATTTTTCTGTAATAAGCATAGAAGTTGAGAGTTTCTTTCTCACCCCATTTTCAAGCATCAAAAGTCAAAATCAACCGTCGAGAAAAGCATCCCCATTAATTAACATTTTGATAAGGTAGCCAAGACTTTTGATAACTAAACCGCGATTAACAAGTGCTCAATGATACAGGAGAATGAAACTGGTATCAAGATAGATATCTCCACCTGACTTTCAGTTGAGAATTTTGAATTTAGTTTCTGCTTCGTAGCAGCCAATGCAAACACTACAACCATGAGGAAAACAGGCTCAGCAATTTTATATATATCCTCGAGCAACACATCTGCTTTCCCATGCAGCAAGAAAGCCACCTGCCGATGCCCAGAGTAGAGTTCTTGGCAGAATCGCCGCACCATATTTTCCACTATAGCGTTGCCCTCCTCGTCTTCTGAAATGTGTTGATTGCAGAAAACACCACTAGTTGCCCCTTCTTCTTTAAGAGTGACACTGCTTTAACGCTCTTCAATCTTGCCAGCCTCCAAGTCCAGTTGATCATGTGTTGGCTCAAGAATCCTTGCATATACATGCTCCAAGGGAAATATCTCTGTTAATAATGCTGAAGCAAGGGATATAAGCAGAGAAGGTCGGGAAGACACTGAACCATTCCGAGCCAAAGCTAACTAAATGCACTGAAGCAGAAGACTGGTCGTGCAATCATGACCAGAATTATTTAAGTCTCTACTTTTAGAAATAAAACCTTGTCCCACAGATATCCTATTTTCCGCAGAAACCCTTAGGGTGGAAAGAATCAACAATCCCTGACCACTTGGTGGAGATCTATTCGATGCTCTCAGAACACCAGCTGCAGCCATGACAATAGCAAATGGAACATAGTCTGTCTTTGAAGTGTCTAAAGTCTCTTAAGCAAATATTTGCAACTTCTCCTGCGAACATGATTTGATGAAACCAGATATCACCCATTCAGCCAAATGTAAAATCGTGAGCCCATCTTCCTTTCCCCAAATCCCCAGCAATGCATTCAAAATTCTAACATGATGAACAACCACAGAAGAACATAGAGCATACCCAATACCTGCAAGAACATCTGGAATGACCCTGCCAAAGGGACTAACCAGTCTGTACTCATCGTCCAACAACCTACAGAGCAACTCCAAGCAGACTGTTTTAGAGGATTCTGATACAGAAAGCACAAAAGAAAAGGCACCTAGTAGCAGTACACTTTCAGAGAGAAACTCGGGGCTCTTCTTAGAACCAAATTCAATAGCTAAAAGATGAGACAGTGACACCACAGCCGAATCAATGAGTGCAGAAGAGGGTCTTAAGGACTTTCTGACCCGGATATAAAGAGTCCGGAGAACGAGAGGATATGCTTCATGGGGAATCACGAGGTTTGTAGAGGATAAAATTGAAACTAGGAACTTCGCTTGGGGGGTCAGCAACATGAAGGGATGTGCGAGCATCAAGAAGAATTTTCAAAGACAGAAAGTGATGGGACTCGAATGATTGGTGTTGAAGGCAGTCTCTGAGCTCAGCCCATGATTGAATGATGGCACAGCCAGATGAAGTAGAAAATTGGTCCGCAGAAGTGTCGCTACTACTACCACTAGTGCTCCCCAGCCATTCTCAAGGATAAGAGTATTGGCCTGTCTAGCCATCTTACTATTCCGAACTGCAAAAACCAGTTATGTAACTCTTCTTCAGATGCAAAAAACAAAAACCAACACCCAGCAGTGCATAAGCATAACCTATATCCATTAAAACTGGTTTAAGAAATGTGAGAAAGGCCAGAAAATGTTCTAGTTAGCTATATTCAAGATTATTTAAAAACCAAGCTCTAAAATACAAGAACTATCATCAAAATTCAACACCGAGGTGAAACAATCCCAATAGGATGAGTTATCAGTTAGCTTCCAAAATTAAATTTAAAGAGCAGAGAACCATGCAGGATCACACGTGTGTGAAAAAGAAATGATCTTTAAACAACATGGATATGTCTATAATCCATCAAAATATTTGCTTCAAGGTCAAAAACATAACCAGCAAAGAACGTATGTGAAAAAGAAATGAACTTTAAACAAACCCATGTTCAGAATCCATCAAGATCACTGCTTTCAAGTTAACTGAACAAAATATGAAGGATATAAGAAGGATAAGGAAAACCCATCTTGGAAAAACGTAGGGAAAATAAGTAAAATTGTGGTTCTTAATGGGAGAAACGAATTCTCAAAAGCTTCTCAAAGACAAAATTAGCCATTATTTATTAATAAAAAAATTTATATATTCATGAATATTTATAACTCATTCACCATTAATAACTTGAGTTATTAAATTAAATTAATAACCAAATAATTTAGAATTTAAATCTCATCATTTTATTTCTTGATCAAAATAAATTAAACAAAAAAAATGAATAATATTCAATTCTAAACCCAACAATATGGATCTCAAATCAAACCAAATACAATAAAAAAAAAGACACAAACATATTAAAAATCATGTAAATATCAGTAATTTACTATTTATTTATTTCAATTATCACAATTTTATCAAAATAATTTTTATTTAAAAAACAACTATCCAAAAAAAGCACTAATTCAATTTCATTCAATTCGGTATAAATTTGGGTTAAATTATCATACCTACACAAAAAACCCATCAGGTATCGTCTTTTTGTCTCTATAATAAGAAATTAGATTTCAAGTTCAAGAGCATGAAGCTCTATTGTTGTAAGAGACTGGTCGTTGCCTTAAAATTCAGGAATCTTCAAACAATCCAATTCCGAATGAAGCGAAAACATCATGTGAAAAATAGAGTGATGTCTTCTCTTAACGGCTCAATCTGCAATTTCATTCCATCCCATTATGGCTCAGAGGCCTACATAGAGTAAGCCAGCCCATTCAGATATCCCAAACTATAAAATTTAATTTGGCTCACACTGTGGAAGGAGTTGTGTACGGCCATAGGACGCTGATGATAGTATATAACTCTTCCCCAGTATTTATGCTCTCTCAAATGAGTTGTTATCGTCTCCAAAACATCCTCACCGCGCTCCCTGCTTGCATAAACATCATTTACAACCCGCAACCCTGCTACCTCACATTTACCTCTCCCCCATCAAATAATTCCAGGTTTTGTTTTCTTACAAATGCAATGTGAAGAAGTGCCCACCTTGTTCAGTTCTTACATTTGTTGTACACGTTGGTTTTATTTTATCAATTTTTTTGCAGGGTTTTGTGTTGCGGTTATAGCTCCAAGAATCAAGTGAAAAAAATGGAGGCGGGTCATCATGATCTTTCAAAGGTTACAGTGGTTGGTGATCCTCAGTTACTCCAAAGGAAAATCGATGCAGTTCGTTTGGCTGGTACTGCTAAACTCCAGGTATTTCTTTTCTTTTATTATCATAATTTTTGGGCTCTTTTTATTGATTTTTGAGTTTGATAAAGAACCCTTTTTTTCCTTTTCTTGATTTTGTTTATTGGAATCAAAAGATTTTTTTTCTTTTAATTGATATAATGATAATTTATGTATGTCCTTAATAGATGACAAGGACAAAGTCTTTTAGTGATTTTTTGTTGTTGTTGATGTTATATATGCAAGGTGATAGCAGATTTTGATGGAACATTAACCAAGTACTTCGTGAACGGTCGTCGAGGGCAAAGTATTTTACTGTCTTAATTATGGTTCTGTTTGTGTAGTTGAAAATCTGTAATAAATTTGGACTTTTGAGTTTCTTGTGATGGCAATGTGTAGGCAGTCACGGAATTTTGAAGCAGGGGAACGCGGAGTATGATGACAAGAGGCAGGCATTGTACGAGTACTATCATCCATTAGAATTCTCCCCAACAATTCCAATTGAAGAGAAAACTAAGCTCATGGAAGAGTGGTATGTCACTCTATTTATTGTGTCTCAGCTATTTTGGCTTAACGTTACTAATACGATGATTTGACAAATTTGCTATTGTGGTTTATAAGCACCTAAATGATTTATAGTGTTTTGCTTTTAGTCAATGTCTTAGGAGAGATTTTAGATGTAGTTTGGGAAACTGAAGTAATAGTTTTTCTAATGCAGGTGGGGGAAAACCCATAATCTTCTGATTGAGGGAGGCCTCACATATGATGCAATCAAGGAGTCTGTTGCTAGCTCTGCAATTGCTTTCAGGGATGGTGTGGTTGAACTTTTTGAGTTTTTGGAGGTAAAATTTTGTCATTTCGAGATAAGGTTTTGAGCTTTGTCTTTTCTAAATAGGGGTATTCATGTCAAGTTGTATATCACCAAATTTGCTTGTGTTTGTAATTCACAGGAAAGAGACATTCCAGTTCTCATATTCTCTGCGGGGCTTGCAGATATCATAGAGGAGGTTAGTTTACAATATATGCTTTTCTGGTGATTCTGTACTATAACCAAGTGCCTTAACTAATTGATTTCTATGGTACCTTTTGCCGCACTTGCTTCTTCTTTTCACTGTGCCAGGTCCTGAGACAGAAAGTCCATAGATCTTTTAAGAATGTTAAGATTGTTTCAAACCGAATGGTATTTGATAATGATGGTCGCCTTATTTCTTTCAAAGGTATCATTTTCTTTCTGGCTTACATGACCACTGTTTCAACATGTGTTTTTGGCCTCTCCACATAGTGGTACCTGCCTGGGATTTTCTTCTTCTTTTTTCTTTTTGTTCTATCCCTAGCAGAAATATCACTTTACCTTGGAGTCAATGCCAGTAATCTGTCTTTTTCCAATTAAGAATAATCTCTCTTTTTCCAAATAAGTGAATGGTCTATGCTTCTAGGGTTTGTGCCCAGTTTTCATAAAGGCAAGGACCTCAGCTTCATGCCATGTTCTCTTTTTTTTACTAGTGCCTTTGTCATATCAAACCTAAAAAGGTTACATGCTTCTTTCTTTGTTTTTTTTTTTTTTAGAATTTTGAAACATTGATCAAATTTTGTTTGTGATGTTGCCTATTTGTTCGTCTGTATGTTAGAATGATCCTGATTCTGGAGTGCTATTTCATTGCAGGAAAGTTGATCCATAGTCTAAATAAAAATGAGCATGCTCTTGAGATGGCTGCTCCTGTTCATGACCATTTCGGTGATGGTGATGGTCCAATCAATGACAATGCTTCTGTAAAGAAGAGAACCAATGTCCTGCTTCTTGGTGATCACCTGGGGGACTTGGGGATGTCTGATGGATTAGACTATGAGACTCGAATTTCTGCAGGTTTCCTGTGAGTGTGTAAAATTGCTTGATCTTTACCTGATTATCCCCCCCCCCCCCCACCGAAGTTTTTGCCAATTTTGGCTGAATTCTGGTTCCCAAAGGGTATAACGTTTTGTTACCTGTTTACATAATACTGAATATATCTGGAAAGGCAGGTGAAAAAAATGCATGATAGGAACTCAAAATTCTGTTGGGCATTTGGACACTGTATTGTTAATGGAAGTTGTGTGAGACGAGTTATGGACTTCCAATATTGCTTGCCATAATATGGAATGATTACCGGAGGGAAATTTAACAGGGATATTTTCTTGGTTTGTTTGTTTTTTTGAATGTTTGTGAGATGCAATGTTAAATGTCTTGGGCTTATAACCAAGAGGTTTCAGGTTTGAAACAAGAGTAGTCACCGCATGTGAAGATATTGAAGTGTAGAACTATGTGAAAACTTCTCTTTCCAGAACCATCTTTCAGTAGGAGTAATTGCATTTTTGTATGCTAAACAATGGGTTCATTAGTTTCTCAATCACCTGAAACTGCTTTTTCAGGAATGACAACATTGAGAACAATCTCAGTAACTACCGCAAAGCCTTTGATGTGGTTTATCTGGTGAGTTGATGTCTTTGTTATCTTTGTCCTTTATTTTTCTAGAGTGGTCTTGCCAAGCCACCCTACCCAAGGTCCGCATGAAGCTTGGGTTAAACTCCTATAATCAGGAGAAGCTTGCATGAGGGTCGATTACTTCTGATAAGAGACTGGGGCATTCATTTTGTGTTCCTTTAAGGGTGAGAGTGATGCAGAGAGAGAATTTATGTGAAAAACTACACCCTCATTTATGCTGCTACTTCAAATTTTGACTGAAGTTCATTTCTTGCAGAATGATGCACCTATGTGGGGAGTAGTCAAGCTTGTTTCTCAGATGTGCTCAACGGTCAACTGAAGTTGTTTGCATTCTACATGAATAAAATACTTCTGCTCATCTCAGGCTTTGATCAAGTGGAGATGTGAACTAGACTTAACCTTAACCCGTGATTTTCATTCCTCTGAAAGTGCCATCCATGAGAAATTTATGGGATATCATTTCCCAGGGCAAGGATGCTGTCAGCAGATGCTCATTGCTAGAATAGTCAGGATTCAAGACAAAGTATTTGTAGTCATTTGGTCCGAAAGCAATTAGATCTTGTGTGATGCTAGGAATCTATGTATTCAAGGCTCATAAGTATTTATGCCATCCTTTATTTAAACCAAGTTTATCTTCTCCTGTATCATGCTTATGCCAAACATTCATTTCCTGCACTTCGATTTTGGTTTCTCTCTTATTTCTTTGCTACGTTTTCTTTTCGAATGGATCTCATTCCTCCAAATAGTTTACAGGTTAGAAACCTCCCGTCCATTTTGAATATATCCATACTACGTTTTCTCATCTTGAATCTTGTAGTTTCCCCAAAATCCAATGGAGAGCAAGTAAATTGCAGGTGCAAGAGAAAAGAATCAAACGCCTGTTATTTGAAGGTCAGCAGGTTCAGTTCCCATTAACTGAAATAAATGAACCTGCATGCATGTAGTGGTTAAACGAGTCATGAACCTATGCACGGGAATTGGTATCTATAACCTAAACTTTATCAAGGACCAAAGCTACAACCCCTTTTTTTTTCCATTGCATTCATCGAGATTTGTAAAGAAATTTGACTGTCAATCTTCCGGCACGCCAATTTAACAGAGAAATAAATACTCCATCCTTTCAAGTTCCCAAAGGCATTATATAAGCACTACCCTTCTCTTGATTTGTATCATCTGAGAAATATTGCAAACGAAGATCTGTCATTGTTTAAAAGTTATTGGTGTGCTGCAAGGACAAGATGTCTGGAAACGACAAATCATCTGGTATTACTGGTGGTGCTGGTGCTGCTAAAGCTCCTGGTAGTGGTTCTACTGGTTGTCTCTGGCTTTGACTCAGGAGCAACAGAAGATGGGACCATGAAAGCTCCCGGTCAAGATGTTCGCATTTCCAGGGAGGGTTTTGAGAAAAACCCTGCTGGATATTTTCGTGACTTGCAAAAGAAGTGAAAGAAGATGGAGAATCTGAAGTCGAAGAATAAATAACATGTTGCTTTTTTTATTTGTCATTTTAATGCCAACGAAATTTAAAATGCTGCCCTAGCAGCACTTATTTTAGTGCCTACTTTTCTCTCTTCACAGTTCCTTATAAGCATTTTAAGTCTATTTGCAGCAATTATCAATTCTATATAACTTTGCTAAAATAACTGTAAAGAAAGCAACTTCATGGTATTCTTAAAGAACGATGGCTTCCACCGTAATTAAAGGCATCATGTACATGTGAAGTACAGGTGAAATAAAATAATGAAGCTGTATGCGACATAATGCATGGAAATTACTATAGGGAGTTGGTTGTTATCCGTCGTAAAAAAAGGAAGATAGTTACATTCCTGGTCCGAAAACTACATTTGGAATATACAAAGAACCTCGAAAACAAATCACTAGATGGCTGTGTCAGCCTAATTATTTCCTAAAAAACCATATTTTGCAGAGGGGAGGGGGCTAGAGTAATCAAATTTAGAGAAGATTGTAGGAACTCAACTCTATAGGAGGTATTCAACATGATAACAGCCGATGCAGCCGGTGTATCAGCAAACAGTTACATCTCTTGATGAATTTTCATCTACGGGTAGCGTTAGCTGGGTGTAGTGGAACTCAATTTGAAGTCGATGGTGAAGGGGTGTTGATGCCATCAAACCCTTCTTGATATCAGCCTGCAATTCCCTTAAAGGGATTGCAGCCAAGAAACTCTTGATATATTCCTTGCATGACTCCTTTCCTTTACACACAATCTCTTCTTCCATCGGAGTCTTTTCTCCCTCGTTTGGACTTGATGGCAGATTCCTATCAGCTGGAGTTTTTTCCTTGGAGCTGCTTGGTTGCACTTTGTTGCCGACAGTTTTTTCATCTGATCCTTTAGTTTCCTTTGGTAGTTTCTGGATTGTCGTATCTTTGTCAAATTTTAGGACATAGGCTTGATTGCATCCCTCATAAAGCCTCTCTCCCAGTGTGTCAATGATATAGTAGGCATCCCGTTCAACCTTGAGGACAAAAAAGTGGTCATTCCAACTTACAACGTAGACGAAAGGGTCAGAATTGTTAGACCAGTCTGACCCATGATGGCTAATCTCCTGCCAAATACTGTCAAAGGACATTGCGCCATGAAGGAAGTCAAAATCTCCTTCTAGGCCTTCTGGATGGAAGAATCCAATGAAGGACTTTTCTGGGACAACTGAAAGAGGACAAATTTTAGCTTGAAGAATTGTCTCAAGGTCAAAGTGCTTGTCAGGAAATCGTTGTCTATAGTCCTCTTTCTCACAGAGATTTCTCCACTCTAAAGATCCATCTCTGATCAAGCAGTCGAATTCAGACTTGATTGGCACTTCATATCGGTTAGACAGCAACCAATTAGCAATGAAAGCAACCAGTGCCGTACAGGCACTTTGACCAGCAGCTCGCTCACTCCTCTGATCAATTGAAGCGAAAAAGACCTGTGCTTGGAGCTTCATGTGCCTGTCACGGCTTATTACTTCTTTTGTCTCCCAGCTGCCTACAGTAAAATTGTCATCCCCAAATTCGGTGAATGATGATCTACTAGTAGTCGAACCTTCTTCCGATTTATTCCACTGCCAGAACAAAAGTAGTCTTAGAATGAAGTTGAACTCGTATAAATTATTAAGAGGCATAAAGCCAAAGCCAGAAGCCAAATAAAAAAAGAAAAAAGAAAAGAAAAGGAAGAAAGATAGCAAAGGGTTGATATGTACCCCAAAACTGGACTCATCAGAGGAGCTAAGCTGCCTGCGATCAAAATCAATGTCGTCACCACCCTCTTCTCCACAATCCTTTTTCAAGAGAGGCTCGCCTTTAGATTTAGGCTTAGGGGATATAAAGCTCAGTTTTCTTTTCCTCCAAGCTAAGATTCCAAGTTTTGAACTCTGTTTCGAAGATTGTTCATGGTCTGATGCAGTTGGGTATTCGACATACAAAGATCCCATATCCGGTTTGCAATGGTTATAGTATATCCAACTCTCATCTTCACCATTAGTTATAGAAATTGAATGAAATGATCCTCCAGCCTTGTTGGCATGCGCCAATGTTTCATAATTGAATGACAGCTGAGCACTAGGATCCCCGTTGCTCTCCTCCGATTCCCCCTCAGCATCATCATCGAGTGAATCTGTATCAAATGGGTAGGTGTCCTCATGATCTTCGATTCTGATACAGCACCTATCATTACTGTTCTCTTTGTGACAAGCCTTTTTTCTCACTTGGAGGCTTTTCACTTTTCTCAAACCTGCTTTAAGAACAGAAAGTTCATCTTTCCTTGGTGATAGAGTTTCAAGAGATGAGGGTGATGATGGGGCAGTCTCTATCACTCTCTGCACTGCTAGTAGAGGTTCTCGAATAGTTCTCAATTCCATCAACCTGAGAGACAACTGCATTATATTTGAACTAGTGTCAGAAATGAAACAGACATGAACTTTCGTTGTAGAACATATTGAAAGGAATGGACTTACATGAAGCAAGGGAGTGCCCTCAACGGTGCCATTGTGAACTGTTAAAGGAACAGCAATTTCAGCTTCTTTCTCCTTAGCTGTTGAAGCATATTCAGAGAGGTTTAATGTAGCGGTTCCAACTAAAAGAACCTTACTCCTTGGCCCTTGGTTCAAGCCCTGAACCATTAAAAACAAGGTTTTCTTATAATCAAAATCAGTACAAGACTTTTCAATATATCATTCTACTGCCTAATATCCAGGAGTAAAATTGAACAGTTCCAAGAAAGAAAGGCAAAATGAAAATTTCAGCATTATATGGTTAATTCACAACCAGTAATATGAAAACACATTATTAATCAAGACAAGCAAATAAATCCTCAGTAGATATGTATTTCAAATATTACATCATGTTGAAAAAATATAAATACCCATGTGAGATTTAGGTCACTGTCAAATAAACAACTGGACAAAGTAGCTTAAAGGATCCAGAGCATAAACAAAACAAATTGAGAAAATCCTCCAGGAATATGCCACTTTACATGATCTGGCATGATAATAACATCCACCATGTTTGAAGCCAATCACTTCAAAATAGTCACCACACATATAAACCAAAAAAGAAAGCCACATAAGACTTGAATTGAAAGCTACAGGTACTCAAAAAGAACCCCCAGGGATTTAGCTTATTGACCCAGTAAACTACACCAATTCTTCTGCATAAGCATATTCTTATACATATTGCAAACTTTGATATAACAAATTAAAAAACAAATACAATTCATGTGAAAAATTCATTATATGATGACTGGAATAAGAGTCATTAGAAGTTAAATAACACACCCACAAAAAAAAAAAAAAAAAGGAACACCTCCATTGTTATCCTGTACAATATCCAATTTCCTGGAACAAAGGAGAAATACATAAATTTTTCATTAGCTATAGTTTTTCCCCTCAAGTATTCATCTTTATAGAAGTTCAAAAGCAAGGGAAAAAAAATTCAATAAGGCAATCTGACTCTAGACATCCAAAAAAATCATGTATTGACCAAAATTGTGACTGCTATATAGCAAGGGAAAAAAAATTCAATAAGGCAATCTGACTCTAGACATCCAAAAAAATCATGTATTGACCAAAATTGTGACTGCTATAAAGCAAGGGAAAAAAAATTCAATAAGGCAATCTGACTCTAGACATCCAAAAAAATCATGTATTGACCAAAATTGTGACTGTTATAACATGCCATAATTAAGAGAGAGATGAGATAGTTAAATGTCAAAGCACATGTCCATTCTGTTATCCAAAGTCAACCCTTCTGGGAAACAAAATAATTAATTTCAAAATTCAACAATCCATGAACAGATAATCAGTAAATGCAAAAGAGGAGAAAAGGAAATTTACACTGAAAACTGCAAAGGCAATTTCCCAAGGAAGAAAGACACCATCTTTATTTCCAGAAAGATTACACACACTTTTAAACTCTTCATTCCATTGAAACCCATCACCTTCGAAGCCTCCTTCCTCGGTAAAATTCCGCTTTACAGACCTCCTAAAAGCAATACCCTTCTGACCTTTCCACTTTATCTCAACCACCAAGCCCTTCTTGCTCTCATCACTGTTTTGCTCTTCATCTTGTACCAAATCTAGGCCTTGCAGTTTGTGAACGATCAATTTGGCCTCAAATTTTCTCGATGACAGAGGTGGCCATGGTGGCCACCTCATCATCTTCACCACCATTTCTGACTTAAAAGATAGAAACTTCTCTTTCCTGGAACAGAAAAGAGTGAAACTTTATCGGGAATGAGAAATTTGAAGTGATCTTGTGATCTAAGGGATACAAAGAGAATTTTAAGATACGGCTTTTGGAGATTATGGTAAAGATGGCAACAAATTCAGTGAAAGAGACTCAAATAGAAATCTGGATGTGATTTTGACTTGGATTTTCTTGTTAGATCATAAGATTTGGTAGAGATTGTCTCGGAATTCAAGGGTATAAGAATTCAAAGGAACATTTAATCATGATAAGAAGAAAGGAGTGGCCTTTAACATCAAAAATTGAAAAGAAAAAAAAAAGAGAGAGGAAGAAGTGGGTTTGGTAAGAATATGAATATGGAAAATGGGGTGTGAAGGATTTTGAAATCTAAAAGGGAAGAGATCGAAGAAGAGAGCAGACTTGGTGAAGAGTTGGGGGTGTTTTTTTTGTTAATACATGGGTGGAATATGCCGTTGGTTATTTGGAGTTTGAAGGATATACAAAATCCAGTCAAGACTTGAGAGAGAGAGAGGGGGGGAGAGGGAGAGGGAGAGGGAGAGAGAGGGACCGGGAAATGAATATAAAAGGGCATAAAAATAAACCTAAGAAGTAACGTCTTGATGTTACTACCGTGTTATTAAAAAAAAATTATTTATTTATTTTTAAAATATTATTTATTTATTTTAATATATTATTGTCAAAAATAAATTTTAAAAAGTAAAAAATATATTATTTTAATATATTTTTAAATAAAAACTATTTTAAAATGCTATAACTACAACACTTCTAAATAAATCCAAAATAACCTTGCCTTATATATATAAAATTTGTGTTCAAAAATATGTCATTATGAATTTTTTTAAGAAATAATTTATTTTTAGTTCTTATTATTATGTTTTTTTTCTATTAAAAAGAATAGCTTTTCTATTTTATTATTATTAATATTATTTATTAAAAAGAAAAGCTTTTCTATTTATCATGTTGTTATTAATATTTTATTTTATTTTATTTTATTTTAAAATAATTCATTATGCCCGTCATCTTAAAAAAACAATTGAACGATGCCCTTTACCCGAGGTATTCCTGCATAATCAGTTTTGTTTTATTTTCTTGTATTTTTATTGTGGGGAGATAGTGAATAAAGTATGATCAGTTTAATTAATATATTCTGCTTAATTCTCCATGATGTGATCATCTTGATCACACTTTAGTGTTTGTCAATTCTGGGTCCCTCTCCCCTTTAAATTTGTGTGGCCACTAACAAAAGCAAAACCCCAAACTCTTTTTTCTTTTTTATTTATTTATTATATGTAAAAAATGGTCTAAATTAATTCTCTGATATATATATATATATATATATATATATAAAAGATGGTAGACAAGCATTGGCCAGCAAGATTCTTAGGATTACTGATTGTTTACCCGCTTATGATAGGTTTCCCAAATTAGGATAATTAATTAATTAATTAATTAAAAAATACCCCAATTTATTTATAATTTGCCTGAACACAACACCCATTCAAATTGCCTTTTTAATTATTATTATTTTTCTTATCAACCTTTCATGGCTAATCAGGAGGTGAACGTGGGACAAGCCATCGAGAGTATTTATAGTATATTTTGTAATATAGTTAATGTTGTTTTTCAAAATATTTTTTATTTAAAAATATATTAAAATAATATTTTTATTATTTTTTAAAATATCAGTGCATCAAAAATATTTAAAAATACCAAAAAAATATTAATTTAAAGTAAAAAAATTTAATTTTTTTAAAAACGCTTTTAAAACACAAAAACAAACAGGATCTAAGCAACCAAAAAAGTAATGAATTAACTATTCAAGCTTTACCGAATTCGAACTTAATCCGATTGAATTTTAAATACTTATTATATATTTATTATCTAGATTTAAATGCTATAATTTATAATTATTTGATATAAAGTTAGCTGTGGATTTATTAGATTTTAAAACTTTTTATTTATTTTTGAGTTTCGGGTTAGGTATATAAGTAGCATCCATGCCCAACCTAACTAAGAATTTCATATCCGTTCGTGTGAGAATCCATTGAAGTTGGAGTGGAATTGACGTCCCTGCAAATCAATGGCTGGCAATGCTCTTGTATAGAGTTTTATCTTCGGTAGGCTCTGTCCTAACGCACGCACCTGTTTTCTTTCCCTTTTCCCTTTTTTTGAAAAAAAACAAAATAAATAAATAAATAAATAAACTTTATGGAATGATATCATATGAGTTTGTCTATAGTGGAATTAGGTGCTATAGAGGGCAATGCAGCCTAATATTAGATACGTAAGCGAGCCATCACTGTCTAGATTGTGGCCAGAAATAAATAAATAAATAAATAAATAAATAAAGCTACTGTCTAAATTCTCGAAGAACATCGCATATAACATATCTTATGCACCTTGGCCTAAAAAATTAGGCTCTTTTAATCTAGGTCACATCACTTATTTGACTTGGGCAAAATTACATGTTATTCCCCTGCTATATTCTCTCTTTTTTTATATAATTTTTTGCCGGGTCGCGCTCCCTTCCGTCCATTTTTTTTTTTTAGTTTCCAATGGGCGTAGCGTGATGGCAAAGGGCTTGAGATCTGCACAGTAGGTCTTGAGTTCGAGTCAGGGCGTGCACCTCTTGTAAGAGCCTGGGACAGCCGAGGTTTTACTCGCTCACCTGGACCCACAAAATACGCTTTCCGGGAGGTGGAGTTTTCCTCGAATCCAAAAAAAAAAAGTGTGAAGTTTTAATTCATTAAATCACAAAAAAATAAAATGTCAAGATCAAGAAAAGAAACTAAAAAATTATATATATATATATATATATATATAACAGAATCAAGTTAATGTGAAATCAAACAAGGTTGTTGGTTTGGTTTTTTCAAGGGTTTGTTTTTCAGGATATATCAATTTTCTAGCAGATACTTTGTTGTTATGTCTGTATATTGTGTTGGTATGTAGTCTTTTGAATGTATCGAAACAATTCCAATTTATGGATGAGGTTGTGATCGTGAGGGTAGACTGGACAGACCAAAGAAAAGAATTCTTGCAAAACCTGCTTTTCAACTACTTTCAGCTGGATAAAAAGATAACCATCTCGGAAAACGTGTAGGAATATCTTCTTGGAAAGTACAACAACAACCTTAACCTTAACAGCTCCCTGTCGTTCAGTGAGTGCCCTCTGGACCACTCGTGTACATGGTGTCGTGCAATCTTTTCTTGCGTGGTTTTCCAGGTCGACCCGTCGGTCCAGACCGAATTTGAAAATTATGATCTCTAGGTTGCTCGTTGCAGCACTTGTTGTTAAACCTAACTTGTTTAATTTGGAAAATCAAATAATCTGGAATCCATATAGATTGATCGCATGATGGTTAACTCGGGAAATTCATGATCAAATCCAGACTAAAATTTAAGTTGAACAAGATAGAATATTAACCCGATAAAACTCAGTTAACTCGATTGGATTTTTAATAAAATGATCAACCCAATGAAATCTTGTTGATTATAATAACTCTAAGAAATTTTCAAGAGAACAAAATGATGTTTTAATAAAATTGATTTATGAAAAAACACATAGATTAATTCAAATATTAAGTCCCTTTTTCAAATTAGTTTCTATATAGAATCTAATAAATGTGCGTGGTACGTACTAGCATGTATAATCAATTTGAATGTATGTCTGCATTTATGGCCTTAAACAAGACATGTAAGTTGATGATCCATATATGTATATATGCTCTTTTAATTTTATACCTCATTGCAATTAATGCCAATGACGAGGATGAAATCCTGCAGTATTTGGAGCTTGGAAGGGCTAGAATGGAGCAGAATTTTTATCTCTTTCTTGTAGATTAAGTGCTGGTAATTATAATATAAATCTTATCCTCATAGAAATTATTATCATGTTTATTATTATAACATCATTTGTAAATTTCTCAAAAATATAGAATTTATTATAAAAATAATAATTTAAACAATTTCGGTATATTAAATAATTATTAACCTTGACACCTCCAAGATTGCAAGATTACGCCACATTTCATGATTTTTTTTTTTATTGCCTTTCCATTCCCTTTTAGACATAAATAAATCGAATAAAAACTATAAACTATAAGAACCGCAGAACTTGCATTTCATGATGATTGATAGCTACAACCGATCACTTCCTTCTAGGAAATAAAATAAAAAATCAAAATAAAAATCAAAGGGAAAACATATCAAGATTTAATTGGTAGATTAAATGTTACATCTTGGAATCCAGAAACTCATTTGAACCACAAGTAAGCTAATATTATTTTTTTTTATATCAAAATTAAATAAAAATAGAGACCGACGCACTACATGGGTGGTTATCATATCATCTTTATTTATGGCTGGTGATGGTGCATGAAACACACTTGTAAACTGGGCCCACATCCCCATCAAATATCAAAGTCAACTAAGAAACTAGCACAGTGGGCTTTCGAAAATCGACCATCTCACCGTCGTTGCTATCATCATCAACAGAAAAAAAAAAAAAAAACACACTTTTCCCCTACAGTTCATGGAAAGCACTATAGGATTAAAGGGTCAGCATCATCATGCTCTTTGCCGAGAAGGTCTTGAAAAGAATTCAAGGGTCACGATCTCTTGTAGCCTCACATCCCCTGAATCATACACGATCTCTTGTAGCCTCACATCAAGGCTCTGTTTAATCCTGTGGTGGTTACATTTCTCAAAAACACTATAAATAAGTAAATGCTAATTAAATTAATAAATAAAAATCTTGTAAGGCAGGAAAAAAAAGAAAGGATTAAAACAAAACATAGAGGTTTCTGTTTAATTAAAGAAAAGAATTAAAAGGGAAAGAAAGGGTTGATAACAGATTTAACATCGCATCCTCCGGTATCTATCATAAATAAACTTTACAAAGTATAGGCCTGAGTCCAGGCCCACCTTGAAAATGGGCTGATCAGCTTTGTATTATCGTTAATCATGGTACGGCCCATCGGGCTTGCGTTCGGTCTTAAAATAGACAACGAGAACCATCCCTCTCTTATTACATGGTAACCGGATTGAAGTCATTAAAATCACGGTTTTAAGGTTTGATCCAGGATTTCTCAGATCATTTTTTATAATTAATTATCCTGATTTGAGTTTAAGACTTGAGCTAGTCGATCAGTGTAGCATAATTAATTGATCTATATAAAAGAAACACTCAAATAAACAGACTTAAATATTTGTTAAGCTTTCATGGGCACAAATAAGGAAACATTTCCACAGTACACAAAAGAAATCATCTGTTCATGACTTTCCCAGAAGCTGATGATTCCTTGCCCTTGGAACTGTCAATGATGTTGGAGTAGAAATCCCAGTCAGGATGGATAGCTGTTATAGCAGACTGTCCAAAAGGGTGTTCCTTCACATATGCAGGGAAATCTGCCGCTCTTGCCAGGCCATCCAAGTACAGTCGGAGCTCACCGTTTGGACCTAAAGTAGCATCATCCAGTTGGTCCGGCTTGTATTCGGTGGGAAATATTGCCGTGCAAGGCTAAAAGGAAAAACAGATAAATGAGATTTGAATCAAGTTGAGCAATTTAAACAATTGATTTTGAAGTTCTGGCTATTACAGGATTTAGAAGTGCCTTGTAAGGTTTGTCATCAATCAGTAATGTGTTTGATGAAGAATATTGCCCTTTTCTCCATGGAAGATTAGAGGACTCGTTGTCCCATAGTTTCTTCAACTCCTTGAAAAAGATTGGCTTGCTCTTGTTTTCCTTGGTGCTGAACCCAGAATTAGTGCAATCATCTTGGTCCTAAAAAGTGAGCATATTTATTAGACAACAAGGAACAACTTGAGTTGTAGTTTTCTGGGACAGTTGAGACAGATACATAAGAGATAGAGACAAAGCCTCTTCTGTCCGTCCGAAACGTTAACCAAATGCTATCTTAATACACAGTAGATTCATTGCATAAGCACGAATTTGGCTTCCTACCCAGACAAATAAGAGTCTGCCTTTGAGTTCTCCTATCGCACAATCAAGGGCAGTTTCCAAGTTGGTCCTGTTTCTCATGTTCAGAGCAGAAAAATGAGTGAATTTCTGAATAATATTGATAGCATCTAGCAAGGAAATTAGACATAAATCGGGAAGATGCAACTCTACCAACCTTCTGGCAGAAGACCAGATTCCAACATCAAACCTTTCAAGGCAAAATCTCACAAACTCTTCACAGAATGGCCTCTTGTAAACTGAGAGAGACGATCGTTAAACAAGAGTAAGTAAAAACCTTGGTAGCAAAAGTAGTGTAACCTGAAAACTTACCGAAAAAGCTTCCACTGGCAGCATCAGGAGTACGATTATCTGGGATATTGGCCCTGTTTTTGTGAAACACCCTGTCACACAGAACCCCAGCTAGATCAAGTACAAGAAGTTTCTTGCTTCCATCTGGACCAAGGCTTAGCTTCTCTAGTTCAATGTCATTCCCATTTAGGCCATCCACATCTTCTTCATGACAATTTAGGTCATCCCTATTGCCAGCCATCTTGATTGTGTGGTGAGTCTGAAATTTCAAAGTTTAGTTTGACCTTTTAAGCAAAGTGGTAGCTGGCTAGGGGGGCGTCGGATCAAGTGCTTGAAGGTTACTAATTATTAATTAGTTAATACTAGTGCCCTTGAACTTCTGCTGATTAATCACACGGGAATAATTAATACTTTGGGCTTGCTCAAAATTAAGGCACGCTGGTTAAGAAACATTAATTATATTGTCTCGGCCGGGTCAAAAAGTATATTGGAAAGGTTAGAAAAATAGTTGCAGATACAGAAATATTTTGTGGAAAACATGAACTCTGCTTCATGGAGAAGTTAACGTAAAGGAAAAGTAAGAGTCTGAGCCAAACATTGGTTCTCGAAAAGGCAAAAACCCTGCCTTTTAGTTGAATGTTTTGCAAAAACCCTGCCTTTTAGTTGAATGTTTTTACTTTTTATGGATTATAACTTTTTTTCCACCAATAAGCTTGTGGTTGAATGTTGTTGTTCTTGTAAAATTCGTCGTCTTCGTAAATTAACAAAAAAAAACAATTATGGTGTCTAGAAAGTAAGTACGAGTGATCAGTGGCTACTTTTTGAATATTTTTTTTTTTCAAGAAAAAGATGGATAATGAAAGGAAAAAAACAATTTTAGGACCCATAAAAAATAAAGAAATATTTATATCTAAAATAAAAAAATATTTCTTTTATTATCTCTCTTTTGTATCCCTTTCCTTTCTATCACTTTCTTGGAAAAGCAAGTGTGAAAGTTCTCAAAACTTAATTAGGAAGCAGAGATTTATTTCCTTTACTTGTAAAAGCAGAAGGGGTTGATCAAAGCAATCCATTGGGAATTTTATCTGATTAGTTATTTAGTTTTTTCTTTTTAAAGAAATTAATGGTTATATATCGATAAAGTTATATTTTCTTTTATTATTTTAAAAAACATTATTTTCAGAACACAAGTTCTTGAACATAATGAAAGAAATCGTGTCATTTTAATATTTTGAAAGGAAAAATAATTAAAACTAAATTAATCTTCGCTTTTACCCTTTTTTGTTTAGTAGTATTTCCTTCAAATTACGGGAAAACCCCAAAACGTTGTCGGATATCTCTGAACAAAGTCCTTAATGCATGTTGTTTAAGTGTTTTTTTTTTTTTTTAAATTGCTACTGCTAGGATTTACAAGTGGATCGATCAAGAAAATTTAAACATCGATCGAACAGGAGGTCTGCCAAATTCTATAATTAATTAAACATAATCTTTAACAAAATATGAAACATATGGATTAAGGCAACAGAATTACTGTAGGTTTGTTCAACACCAAACAACATAAAAATAAGCAACAGCATATATAAAATATAAAAACATCTCCATTGTTATTCTTTGAAAATTATCCTTGCTAGTTCACGATCGGTTCCTTGCTATGGCGTCGAACAATCTTGGAGTAAAAATCCCAGTCAGGGTGCAAGGGAGTGATTGCAGGATTCCCAAAAGGATGGTCCTTCACATAGGATGGAACATCTTTAGCATCAGCCAGGCCTTCCAAGAAGACCCGAAGATCACCCTCAGGACCTAATCCAAATTGAATCAGTAACTATATAATTAGTATGGTTAATAATATATACATCAATCAATCCTATAAGAACAGATGGTACGCAGCAGGACTTACCTAACGCAGAATCAGTAGCACAGTCCACCGTGTATTCGTCAGGAAAAATCGCGGTGTGGGACTACAAAAATGGACAAGCAGGACAGAATCATCGAAGTCAACAAATTAACAAACTGTTTTAATTCAAGTAAGAGGTGATGGTTAGTTTTATTACAGGATTTAGAAGAGACTTGTAGGGGTCATTATCAATCAGCAAAGTGTTCAAGGAAGTATCTTGCCCCTTGCACCATGAAAGAGCAGAGAGCTGCTTAAATTGCTTCAGAAAGATGGGCTTCTTCTTGTTCTCCAAGGTTTTGAACCCTGAATCAGTACATCTGTCTTGGTCCTGAAAAAAGAACATCATTAATAAGACAGGAATGATCCCTGAAAAAAGATTGTAAGATATATAAAGCAAGAAATGTAACCCATATACTTACCCAAGCAAATAACAGCTTGGACCTGAAACCTCTCATAACACCATCAAGAGCATCATTCATGTACCATCTGTTTCAGACAGCAGGAAGAAACATGGTTAGGACAGGACATCAATATTCAACATAAAAGGTTACTGAAAAATAGATATGTTTTTACTCACTCTCTAGCAGAAGACCAGATTCCAACCTCGAATCTTTCGAAGCAGAATTTCACAAAATCATCGCAGAATGGCCTCTTGTAAACTGATCAGAAGAGAATATACCTAGTAAGAACAAAAAAAGAAAAAAATCTGCAGATTGATTAAAACATTCACCTTTAAAGCTTCCATACGCGGCATCAGGACGGCGGTTTGTCTGAACGTTACCCGAACCGCGTCTAATGCAGACCCTGTGACATAGCAGCCCGCCAAGGCAAAGGATGAGGAGTTTCTTTTTCGGAACTTTAAGGCTTAGTTTTTCCAGTGAAAGATCATCAGGCAAATCTCCCTTATCTTCTTCATTGTCCTTCCTGTCATCATCGTTGATAACTGACTTGAGCTTCAGGCTACTGTCTGTGCTCTTTCCTTCAGCCATCTTAACCTTAATGTGGTGAGTTTTGATGATGTACAAGATTGAGATTAGGATTAAGATGATGTTGTAGTGGGGTGCTTGTGGTTGGGTTACTTGGGTGTGTGTGTGTGTGTATATATAGTTGAATTTGGTTGCAACTTTTGAAAACACTCCCTGGCTAACATTAAACAGTAACGGGCTTTTATTACACTGTTGGGACTTTCATTTTCAATAAAGATTACTTGATTCCCAGGTCTAAATTCAAAGCATGAGAATGTTGATTTTTTGTATTTTTTTTTTTTTTTTGAGAGAGTATTAATTTCGATGTTTCCAATATATATTTCGATGAATCCATGATTAATGATTCTTAACAAGTTTAACTTTAGCCTCAAAATTAATCGTACTAGTTTCCAATACATATCTGTCTGTCTGTCTTTGAAGTGCGTGCAACTACTTGCTGTTCACACAGTCTCAAACCAACCACACGAGGGTAGAGAACACTCAATAGCTTAAGCCATGAAAGTTCGTGTCCCCAAGCGGATTCAAAATATATCTGGAATAATGAAATACATTTTTTATACGTTACCTTGCATGCTTTTTTATTATTTTCCCGTGCAATTGCTAAATCGAAGCAGTTTCCCAGTCATGCATGCGTGTTCATCTAAATCTTCTTGAAGGTAGGTGAGTGTTTGGTTTGAATTGCAAAGCTAAAGAATGCAGAGTTCATTTTAAAAAATTCTAAAAAAAAAAAAAAGTACTGATATAGTCTTTGTTGAGACCATATAACGGTAAAAATCATGAAGTGATTTCTAGTTCTCGTTTCATAGCTTTTTTTTCAAGTCTATAGATTACACTTTTCCTTCACCGATAAGCTTCTAGTGCTTTATGCATTATTAAGTAATGACGTGGGAAATTACTGTAGTTTTCCCACGTCTTTTAACTTTTCCCATAATTATATTATTATATTATAACATTTATTAAAAAGTAAAATTCTTTTTTTTGTTTTTAATGTTTTTTTCATTTTTTTTCTTTCAATGAAATGAATTTTTTTTGTTTAATTTAATTTGTTAATTTTAATTTTTTTTTATTTAATTATTAGATTTGACGAGTTAACCCGATTTTTTTTCTTCTTTTTTTTAATTTTTTTCGTTTAGTTTAGTTTGTTAATGTTAAATTTCTTTCTATTTAATTATCAAACTTTCATAACACGTATCACAGGCTTGACAGGTTAACTTGGTTTGACGGGTTAACCCAGTTAATTCTGGTAAACCCGTCAAATTTTTTTTTTCTATTTAGTTATCAAACTTTCATGATGCAAATCTCAGGTTTGACGTGTTAACCTGATTTGAAGGGTTAACACAGTTAATTCAGATTTTTTTTTCTTTTTCTTCATTAGTTTTTTTCTTCCTTATGGTTTTTTTTCTTTTTAATTAATCTATTTAATTATCACACTTTTATAACACGACATTATAGCCAGACATGCATCCAATGCTCTTGGGTCCGGTGTTGTAGCCAGACTCACTTAAACTTAAGTAATGTAAGTTTAATATTATTATTAATATTATAAATATTACTTTTGGGTCAAGTATTGTAGCTAGACCCAAAACTTTGGGGTATATCTTTACAGAAAGATCTAACACTCTTAGATCTTAGCATTTTATGATATTTTTTATGCAAAAAAAAAAAATAACCCGTGGCGTATGCCTTTGTTTTTTTTTGCTTTTCCTTTTTAAGTCTTTTACTGTGGACTGCACGGTACAGTCCACAGTGAAAAAACTTATACTTTTAGTTTTTTTTTATATAGTTTCTTAATATTAAATTTGTTCTGTTTAATTATCAGGCTTTCATGACATGAATCCTAGGTTTGATGGTTTAACCCAGTTGATTCAGATTTTTTTTCTTTTTTCTCATTAGTTTTTTTCTTCCGATTTCATCTTTTAATATTGTATGCAGTTTACAGTGAAAAGAATAATGCCTTTTAGTTTTTTTTTTCTTTTTTTTTTCTTTTTATGCCTATCAATATGGACTGCACAGTGCAGTCCACGATGAAAAGCCAGATGCCTTCTTTTTTTAATTAATTTTATTTATTTAGTTTTTTTATATTAAATATTTTTCTATTTAGTTATCAAACTTTCATGACACGGATCTTAGATTTGACGAGTTAACACAGTTAATTTAGATTTTTTTTCTTTTTCTTCATTAGTTTTTTTCTTCTTATAAGTTTTTTTCTGTTATTTTTTCTTTTGAATTAATATTTTTTTATTCCATTTAGTTCATTAATATGAAATTTTCCTTCTATTTAGTTATTGGTTGATGCCTTTTTTTCTATTTAGTTATCTTAGGTTTGGCTAATCAAAGAATTTTTTTATCTTTTTTGCTATTTTTATGCTTTTGCCTGTGGATGGACTCCACAGTGCAGTCCACGATGAAAAGGTTGATGTCTTTTGTTTGTTTTGGTTTTTTTTTCTTTTTAATTAATTTTTTTCATTTAATTTAATTTGTTAATGTCTAATTTTTTCTATTTAGTTATCAAACTTTCATGAGATGGATTCCGGGTTTGACGGGCTAACCTGGTTTAACGAGTTAGCCCAATTAATTATGGGTAACCCGTTAATTTTTTTTTTCTATTTAGTTATCAAACTTTCACGACACGAATCCAAGGTTTGACAGGTTAACCTGCTTTGAAGGGTAATCCAATTAATTCAGATTTTTTTTCTTTTTTTTCTTTAGTTTTTTTTCTTTCTGTTGGTTTTTTTTTGTTTTTTTATTTTTAATTAATCTATTTAATTATCTCACTTTTATGACACGAATTTGCAGCCAGATCCACATCCAAGGCTATTAGGTCTGGTATTGCAGCCAAACTCACTCAAACTTGGGTCATGCAAGTTTAATGCTATTATTAATATTATAAATATTACTCTTAGATCAAGCTTGCAGTCAAACTAAGACTCTTTAGTATAGTTTTGCAGAAAGACCTAACACATTTAGATAAAAAAAATTAATCTGCGGCATCGGGCGGGTCATGTAACTAGTATTGTTGTAAAATTCGTTCCACCAGGAACTTTGCCACCTTTGGTAAAGCATGGTGGCAACGTAAGTATCCTATCTCTGTTTTTTTTTTTTTTAAGTATTGTTTGTTAATGCGGCCAGCTGTGGGATTCGTTGTGCTGACAAACAAGCTCTGCTTGTAGAAATAAGAGAGGTTGATCATCGGAACTAAGGGGTTTGCTCCCTCTGTGGTCTCAGGTTCGAGCTCTATGGTTGTTCATATGATAGCCACTGGAGGCTTACATGATCGTTAACTTTAGGGCCCGTGGGATTAGTCGAGGTGCGCGCAAACTGGCCCGGACATCCACGTTAATAAAAAGAGAGAGAGAGGGGGGTTGATCATCCTCCAATAAAGAAATCCCAGAAAAATTGATTTGATTAATTAGTTATTATTTTTTCAGGGAGATGGTTATTGATACTCTAATATTTTCTTCTGTTATTTATGGAATTAATAGTAAGCGTTTATTTAGACGTCTGATTTTCTTATTGTTGTCAAGTATAATCCTCAATTTGTTGTCTTAATGTAAAAACAAGGGCAAAAGACATATATTTTCCCCGAAATTCTCAACTGGGTTCTCTAACAAAATAGGTTTCCATTTGGATATTCTCCTACCTATCATAGCTACAATCATTAAAATTAATGAAAAAATCATTGTAATTTTAAGTGGATTTTTATTTTATATATCCTTTCTGTCACATTTATATATATAGACAATATCCAATGTTAACTGTAGTTTTACTTACATTTAGAGTGTGTTTGGCAGTGTGGTAGTGGTTGCTTTTCAAATAGCTTTTCGTGTCGAAATACATGCCAATGATGTTTTTTTATTTTTTAAAAATCGTTTTTGACATCAGCACATCAAAACGATTCAAAAAATACAAACCGCACTCAATTTTAACTAAAACAAATTTGAAATTTGATCAAATATAGGTTCAACCGTAAAGCCAAAGAGGCTCTTAATAAATGATAACTGGCTTTCATTTCACTATTGGATTTTCATTTTCAATAAAGATTATTTCATTCCCAAGTCTAAATTCATAGCATGGGACTGTTGATTTCTTTTAGAAAGAATATTTTCGGCATTCCAATTCATATTTCGACTCTTGGGTTTCCAGAGCATCATGAATCCACGATTAATTATTCTGAACAAGTTTCTTTTGGCTTTCATCGGCTAAACCTATTTACTGAATACATAGCCAAGAATCCTATTGGTATTCTCCCTTTAAACGCAGAGCCTCAAAATTAATCGCACTAGGTTTGTGGAGGAGAAACCCCTTGGATGGGCTCTTGAAATATTGTTCTAGACTGTCTGTTTGTTAACTCCGACTCAGGCAAGTTAGTGCATATGCAACTACTTCCTACGCACACAAAACCTCAAACCACATAGCAGACATTCAATTGCGTAAGCCATGAAAGTTCCTGTCCCAAGTGGATTCAAAGAATATCGGGATCATCTTTTTTCTTTTTCTTTTTTGAAGATTTGTGTTTAGTTTGAGTTGCAAAGCTAAAGAATACAGAGTTCATTATGAAAATTTCCATCAGCTTTGATTTTGAAATGGCAAAGTGCAACATGTTATAAGATACGAAACGGGAAGACAGTGTTAAAGTGGAGGTATACATAGCAATAAGCTACTCGAGCAATTTGAGCCCAGAATCAAATCTTCTACTTCACACCAAACAATCTTCCTCTAGACACGAAGAAATTTGTGAAGAAAATATTTAATCAAGCTGCAAAAGCACTTAAAAATAAGCATGTCCGAGAAGAATGTTGCCCATCTTTGCCCATGTAATGAATCACCTAATAGAGAAAGAAAACAGTTCAAACATGAAAATGTCATCTCCTTGACAAAACAGCTATGATACTTGTACTTCAAGACAGAAACAGAACTATGAAGCTGAAGAGTTTAAACAACACGGCTCACCAGCTAGTAATCAAGCAGATATGCCATCAACTTGTTAGCAGTCTAGCATTTTCGCTTGCAGATAAATCATTTTACGAAACCCCCTTATGACAATATTAAGAACTCTTAGCTGGCTTATTTTCATTGATGTACATGCCCACTGTTTTAAACCAACGCATAAGACTCCGGTGCTCCTTCACATACAGCCATGCCTGAAGGAAATTAAACAGCTTCTCATCCACACCTCGTTCTTCAATAAAACCGTGGAATGCATCTCTCATCCTTTCATCAAGTTCCCTGTCAATGAGGGACCAATTTGTCAAAGTGTACAATCAAATCAATTAAATCGAAGTTATTCCAAGGAAATGAAGGGGAAAAAAAACAAATAGAATGGTTTCAGTTGCAGCATCCTAGTGCATGCTAATGCAAGCCAATGGAAAGTACTTATCCCAAGGGAAAGGGAGTAGACAGAAGTTCCTCTAATCAGTTACATTATCCACATATCAACGAAGTTGATTCCCTTTTAAGCATCATATGCCTCATTGTTTTCCGATAGTTTAAATCAGAATATTGAGAAAGAGGGCAAACAGAAGTTCCTCTAATCAGTCACATCATCCACATATAAATAAGAAGTTGATTCTCTTTTAATCATCATATGCCTCATTGTTTTCTGATACTTTAACACACATTATTACTGAAAAACTTTTGAATGATCATATGCCTCATTGTTTTCTGATACTTTAACACACATTATTACTGAAAAACTTTTGAATGATCGACCAGTAAAGAGAAACAAGAACAGAAATTTACGCAAACTGCGGGCCACTGTATGTAGCTGTAACCTCAAGAAAATCAGCACTGTCAAGCTTTGGCCTCAAAGAAACAGAGTGAACTCCCAGTGCATCTGGATAAAGTCCACATAGAAAATGCAGAGATTTATCTTGTCCAGGCTTCGAGACATCCACATGAAGGAACAACTGATTCATGTCCTCGTCATTTTCATCGTCCTCCCCACCACCAGGTACAGCATACGCCATCCTCATTACAGAGAGTTTAATTTCCTCATTCCCATAGGTGCGAGTCAAAACTGGACCGTTCCCATCCAAAGCACCTTTTACTATTGAAAACTCAGATGGAGGGTTCATTTTCTACAACAAATTCAATTTCAAGCAATCAAATTAGCCAATAAAAACTCTATCACACACACTTTCACATATTTATACACATAAAACCCAATTCAATACACAACAACAAACATAACTCTAATCCGACAAACAAACATACAAGCATGTATGTAGAGACCGACACAAGCAGCTTTCTAAATTCCCTGAATTCACACACTCCGCTCCATAAAAACAGACATGCAAGCATGTACATAGATATAAACAACCTCAAAAACTTCAAACATTGAGGAAAAAGGTGACTTCAGCTCCTTAAATTGCCTAAAGTCACAAACTTTACTCAACAAAAACTCACAATCAAAACAAAAATAGCCAAAAATCATTTAAAAAAAAAAACAAGGATGGGTTCACCATTTTTAATCCAAAAAAGTAGTCAGACTAACATGTGCCACCATTTCTCTATCTAAAACCCTAAACCCTTTGTGGGGTTCCATTCAGAGCAATAACAAAAAAAGGGTTTTACTTTTTAAATAAAAATACCCAAAAAGGTTTTTTTAAGTAAAGATTGTGTTTACTTACAGGAGGAGGGTTCATCTTGGAGACTTCAACATAGTGTTCTTTCAGATACCGAAGCAACAGTGTGTCCACAGAGGCGGATTTGCTTGTTGGTGGTGATGACAAGCATCTCTTACTTGCTATCATACTCCATGGCTGCCTCACGGTAGCTTCTCTTAACACTCTCTTCCACATTTTTCTTTCACTTCCTTTCAAATCAGAGCAAATCTCAAAGCTTTGTCTTTCCTTGTGTAGAACAAAACAGAGAGAAAAGGAAGAAAGAAAGAGGATCGTAACCCGACCCCTTTTACCCATTTTCGCTTAGATAGTGGGCTTGTGAGGATTCAATTAGAGAGGGCAATTAAGTCCAGCCCAGTAGATAAGCGATCTTATTTTGCCTAAAAAGGCAATTTTATTCAGCATGGCCCAGCCCGTTGGATCTATCTGGGATCCTATCAACTCGGGACTTAGCCCATGATGCTAGGTCAAGAAAAAATCAAGTGGAATTATTACATGTTAGATTCGCAACCCTGTCGAGACTTATTTTGGGTATCGTTTTTTATTCTTTTTAATTAAAAAATAATTAAAACAAGATCATTTTAATTTTAACTTAATCAAACTCGATTCTATACGGACCCAAACCCGACTCGACCAATGACACCTAACATGGAGGCATCCCTATATATAATAGGGCTCAAGCTCAATAGGCCATGGCCCATAAAGAAAACTTGGTGTCTTTTTCAAGGGCTAGCATCAACTGTCACTGGTTGGCTCCCAATCCTGTGTCTCTCCGGTCACTCATAAATCGATCCTTAAAAAGAAGAGAAAGAAGCGAAGCAAAGTACAGTAAACTAAGGTATTATGTTACGATACAACGTTATTTCACTGAAAAAAGATGTATTAAACAGTTGCTAATTTGTGTGTTTTTGTGTTTGTTTGGATTTTGCTATGCACAGAGAGAGAATCTTGAAAGAATGAAACGGCAGCCACCGCCGGCGTACGGGGATGGGAGTATGAATCCATATGGAGGAGGGAGTGGACAGAGAATGAGAGGAAATACAGGGACAATGAGTAATAGTTATGGAGGAGGAGGAAGGCAAGAGGGGTATTCTAATGTGGAGGCAGAGCAGCATCCTGGGTATAAATCTTCGAAAGCTGAAGGGCAGTGGCAGTGGGAAAGAGAGTCGCGGAATGTTCACAATCAATTGCCTCCTCATGGTTTCAGTGAAGGTGAGTGAATTTTTTGTTTTTTCATGATGTTCTTGTGTTTGATTGATGATTAAAGTATATGAGTGAATGTAATGTCTTGGTTAGAAGTTAAGGTTGTTCTGGGTTTTGTCAAGGTAGTGAATTTGAGTGGAAGATGAAGGGAAGGTGTGAATTTCTTGACAATACAGGAATTAATGTTAAGCTATTGGAGGTATCAAATTATGGTCGAAGTTGTTAATGTTAAGAATTGAAAAGTGAAGGAATTGGTATGTGGAACTGGTGAAAGTGTCTGTGTCTGTCCGTTTGAAGTGGTTGATACCGTGACCCTCTCGGGTGTAGCATGGTTGATCAAAGAAAGCTATGAACTTTTTGACAATGCAAGCTGCGTTGATGTGTTAGGATTAATACTAACCTATCGAAGTTTGGATATTGGTCTGGTGGCGCACTGAAGCTTTTAAGGTTTAGAATCAGAAAGTGGAGACTGATAGTTGTATGTAATTTGAATGCTACATGCGTGAACAAGCTTTTGGTTGCATGCTTAATAACCATGGGAATTTTGTTTTTTTCTGGGAGAAAAAGAATGCAGTGTTTGGTTTTATGAATGTCTGTTCATATTTGTATTGTTTTTCCAGGTCAAGGGGGTAACGGAGCAAGATCTTACTACCATGGACCGCCACCTGATCCCAAAAGTGGTTTAGAAAATCAATCCAATAAGGAAGCTAGTAGAATCCAGCCTCATGAACAAGATATGGAACTTGGATTTGAGGACAATTCATTGCCAATGTCTTTTGAAGGTCTTGAAAGGAAGTTCTTTGATGAAGTAATGAAATTGGCAAAGGAGCAAAGTGATGCAGAGGATGTGGAAAATGCTAGGCATAGGGAGGTGAGGCTTGCTATGAAGCAAATTTCTCGATTATTTGGTCTTGCTTTTCCGTTGTGACTATGACTATTACAGATTTTAAATCTAGGCCGTTGAAGGGAGGAATTTCTCTGATATTTTTAGCTTGAATGACGCTTGCATGACTGGAGAAATTGAATTGTTATTTAAGCAAAGTAATTTATAAAGAGCTTATTGTTGGCTAGCATGCTATAAACTTTTCACTTTCTTGTTATGAACGGTTTTGAAATCTTTCCTCTTCCCTTTGCTTTCTATCTAATCGGTACCTGATAGCTTTTGCTTTCATTGTATTTCTTGCTCAACCTATACAAGTTTTTTTTTTTTTTTTTTATCATAGATTAGCCGAATGATAACCATTCAATGTGTTTGCTGCTTCAGAAAATAATTGAGATCAATACCAGATACCAGGAGAAACTTTCTGCACTTCGAGTTCAACAAGCCAATAGAAGAGAAGAGTTTCTTCGTAAGGAATCACAAGCTCGATTAAGTCAGTACCAGCAATCGAGCATGGGCCACTACCCAAACACAGGTTTGCAGGATACCCGTGGCTATGGTGTTGCAGCTGCTGCAGGATCCACCGGTGGCGGAGAAACACATCGGGGTTATGCCAGTAGTCAGTTTGAGTCCAACCGCGAACGACCTCAGTATGGTGCGGGTGGAAGAGCTCAAGGAAATGAGGGTAGGGTTCCTTACCCCGAGGGCCGTGTTTACAATAATGCTGGAACCAGATATTACTAGTGATCAAACTGAAGCTCGTCGCTAGGTTGGCTGCATCTGTAAAAAACAAAATGAGTTTAATTCTGATTGTTCCCTTTTTCTTCTCTTCTGTTACTAAATCTTGTTGCTGCATTGATTTTTGTTTAGTAATGTAGGATTGCTAATCCCCCTACTTCAAAGGGATTTATAGTGCTTTGCATTTTGTGCTTGTCGTTTTACACCACCAAAATCCTTGCCCGCCAGTAATTTTATTTGTATCATTTTTTAGACTTGTTGGCTCCAATACCTGAATCTTTCATTATACATCAAAGCAAGATTGGATGTTTCTTAAGATAATTTTTAAACGAATTTCTAAGTTTTTAATAGAACAAAAGGTGCTCCATCCATTCTTTATTGAGATAGTACCTTGAAAACCTTAAAATCCATGGATGACAGCGAGCACTTTAGGGGTTGAATGGTTACGAATGGTTAGTGCTGGCCTGCTTGTCTTTGACTGAACCCTCGTGTTGGAAGGAAAAAATTTAATCGTGTTCACTAATAAACAAAGCAAGTGAGGTTATCAGAAAACATACCAAGAGAAATAAAACCATGGTTATTGTTAATACCTGATGCTCTTAAACAAATTGATATGATTCTCTGTTTATGTTACATGTGACAGAGTACAGCGAAAATGGTGGTGACAAGCAAATTTACCCTACTATAATCCTATGAGCTACCTCTAGTAGTAGTGCATTGTAAAATTTCTTAGGGTGGTTTGCTAAGAAGACGGTACAAAATTGCTACATAAGCCCACCTTCCTACCAACCAAATCCGTCCTGACAAACAAGAAGACTAAATAAGTAAAGCAGAATCAGGCACATCTCCGGAGCCTGAAAAGGTAGGTTTACCTTTGTATAACTGAACGATTGGTGGGCAACTTAGGAAACAGCAAATCATGCTGTGTATCTCTCATCAAATCGAACAAAGAAACCAAACTTCAGACCCGTGGTGTCTTCACCGCTTGCGCTGTGTTTTTTTTACTTTGACAAATTTTCTACCAGACTTGTCACCACCACCTGCACCAAATGAGAAGCTTCCTCCAGCATTAAACTCCCGACCACCAGAAGCCTGAAAAGCTGGGTTCTGTGGCACAGCCAGATTTGGTTGGCTTTCAAATTGAAAGGGATTTGCACCTGATGAACCTGTCAAAGTAAACTGATTCCCTCCTGGCGGAGTAGAAAAACCAAATGAAGGGCCAGGGGCAGCAGCAGGTTGTTGGAAAAATGCGGGAACTGAAGGGGTGGTTGCCTGAACTGTGTCCTCTGCCATGCTGTCCTCCATGCTCATTTGGTCATTATTACCAGATGGAGATGAACCAGACCTGAAGCCATGATTTGGGTTGCCAAACACAGGCTGTGATGGAGTAGTGGATGCAGGTGAACTGAAGGGGAAAGCAGGACCAGATGCGACACTGGGGGCAAACCCCACGGATGCACTGCTGCTTGTAACAGCATTAGAAGTTGCTCCAAAGGCAAACGGAGTCGAGGAAGAAGACGATGTTGAAAATCCCATAGATTTTGGGGCCTGCCAGTTGGAACCAAAGACAGTAGATGCAGGGCTCGCGATGGAGCTAACAGAGATGGACTCTGACGAGGTAGTAGAAGAGGTAAGTCCAAAAGAAGCACCAGAACTGAACAGTTTAGATGTAGAAGAAGAGCCAAATGTGGGACTGCCAGAAGAAAAGGCTGTACTAAATTGCATCTGCATGGTCTGTGTTGCAGTTCCCATACCAGTTCCAGCAGCAGAAACCTGAGCACTGCTAGCACTAAAAGGATTAAAACCCTGAGATTGATTAGCAGCAGCTGAAGTTGAGCTCCCAGCATTCAAGCTAAAAGGACCACTTCCTGTGCTTGTAAAGGCAGAAGATGTAGCATTCAAAACGCTGCTTCCTGAGCTCGTAACTGCAGGGAATGTACCACCAAAAAAACTATTTCCTTTGCTTGTAGCTGCGGGGGTCTTGCCAAAAATATTATTGCCTGTGTTTGTAATTCCAGAACATGTACCACCAAAAATACTGCCAGCTCCACAAGTTGGGTTGCCAAAGCCTGGTTCTTTTGTTTTTGCTTCTGTTGTTTCATCAGTAGTAGATGGCACTGTTGAGGCTGAAGTTGATGGGACAGACCCAAATTTGGAAATAGGTGTAGCCGTCAAGGAAGGTGCTGATGCTGAAATAGAGAAGTTGCTATTCCCGTCAAAGTTTGCCATTGTAAAAGCGGTGGTAGGGGCATTAATACTGCCGCTAGCAACACTGTTGGCAAAGACGCTAGATGAATTTTGACCAGTAAAGTTACTTGACAGTAGAGGTGGACTGGGAGAGGAATATGAAGATGGGGTAGAAGCAAGAGATCCATTATTTAGACTTGAACCATTGGAGGTGATGCCAAATGAGAACAGGCTTCCAGTAGATGAAGTTGAAGTAGAAGGCACATTTTCAGGTGCCCTGAAGGAACCCTCATCCTTCAAACTGCTCTTATCTTCAGTTTTATCTAGTCCAGGGTCTCTGGTCACCAACTCAGCAGCACCAGTAGCAACAGACGTAAAGCTGCACAATAGGCAAGTGAAAAAAGTTCATAGCCAATAAAAATAAAGATCAGGGAAACTTCAATGTCACGAAGTTTCACAAGAAATGCAAATGAATGGTTGACATGATAGGGGGGGGGGGGGGAATGAGAACCGAACCCAATCAAGGTAACATCAATTTGGTGAGCCCGGTTACAGCTAAGGTTGATTTTTTTACGAGTTACAACATCTATGGACCCACAATTTCTGCATTTAGCATGACAGCATGTATATTGACCTCACACTTTTCAGAAGTCATGACAACAAAAACCATGCGAAAATACTAGCACATGTCCACTGACCTGAAACCCTCTGGTTTGGCATCTGATGATAGACCCAGCTTTGGGACAGATGGGTCACTCAGGACTGGAGAAGAAAATGCAAAGGGTGCAACTTTATCACCAGTTTTATTGCTGAAATGGAATGTTTGGGAGGTGCCATTCAGTTCCTTAGGCAAAGCAACCTTCTCCCTGGAGCTAAATATTTGAGTGGAAGCATTCGAGTAGTTTGGTCGGGCACCTTCATCAGATATTGAAGCTAACTTCTGGTTTACTACAGCCTGCTTATCAGTCATGGCAGGCAATGGTGTCGCTAGAGAAGTAAAGCTGATGCTCTTTTCAGCAATCACAGACCCATCAATCCCTGCATTTTTTTGGTTGAATGTAGAAGTTGATGGGGAGTTGACTTCAGAAAGAGCTGGAGACTTCTCCAATACAATAGCTTCAGCACCAATGGTTTTTCTTTCAACCAATTCAGAACCAATATTTTCTCGCCCTTCAGTCAACATACCAGACACAGTCCGATTCGGGTAGTCATCATCATCATCAAGCTCCAGAAAATCCTATGAAAGTGAAATAAAATTCACAAGCAAGTTATGTAGAGCTCTGCACTTGAATGTCATGAATAATCAATTTGCCAATACATGTATGAGATAAAGTTAAAGTTGAATGGTGCAAAAATGATTGATGAAAAAAGAACTACTTTGATGAAAAAAAGATGAGATGATTCCAGATGATGAATGAAGAAAATGTAGAAGTGAGCAAACTAAGGAGATGAGTAGGATCCAACTAAGGAGTAAATATCAAATATAACAAGATGCAACACGAACCTCATGCGCGCTCATCTGGAAAGCCCTTTTCTTCTGTTGAGGGGACTGGACAATGGTGCTCATCACAGGAAAAGCTGTTGTTTTGACTCCAGCCACATCATTCTTCATTGAACTTGTGGCGCCCATACCATTTACTGCGTAGGCTGACTTGTCATAAGGAAGAATGGATTTGCTTGGACCATTTTCTTCAATTTTGTCTTTCATTTTAAACACAGACTCTCGTGCATCAGGTAGCGAGGTGTTGGGCTTAGCATCCAACTTGTTATTATCATTAACAATTTCTAGCAACTTAGAAGAATCAAAATCCTCCAGGCTTCTAAGAGCTTGTCCCCGTAGCATGGATGGTGACAACCTGGCAGGAGACTTTTCCCTCGATGAGACCAACACATCAAGCTGCTGCAATATCTTTGATGCCATCTCACTGGACTTGGAGGGAACAGGGGTAAAAGTGGTACCATGGACATTGCTATTCGCATTATCCTTCAATGGTTCGCCTGCTAAAACTGGCTTCTCTGTTGAGGTTAGCCTTTGAGCAGCATTAGAAACCATACCATTTCCACGAATAGAAAGAGTACCAGACATAGGCAGAAGGTTAGATTTCTGACGAATTCTACGTATTGGACCGACAGATCCCATATCATTATCCAGGACAGAACTCCTCCTCTTTGAAGCCTGAAAAAGAAATAAACTAATCCAGTTACATAATGCTCAATGGAATTCTAAGAGTCCACAGACATGATTTCAATTGATTTCAGCACTCATACCCCTTGTTTAGATCCAGAAAATCCATTGTTCTCCCATGTGTTCTGAAACGAAGATGATGGTCCAGCAAAAGCATCACTTGCCGTTCTTGTACCCTGGAAAATGAGAGAAAAATGTGTAAATAATCAAAATATAAATCACAATTTCAAACAGAAACAGATTTTCATATCATACCAACCTGGAGGCCAGTAGTTGCATGAACTCTGGAATGCGGTGTTCGAGTCATACTGTATATAGCAAATCTACCTCGGGATCTTGGTGTCACAAAACCATTCTCAGGAAACTCAGCATGGCCAGAAGAATGTGGTGCAATTGAAATCATTGGTGATTTCGGAGTAAATGTATGGTTGGTCAGAACTGTTGGATTTTCCCTTAATGCCTGACTCTGTGATTCTAGCATTGATGGTGATACTTTCAACGGCCTACTACGCATGTAAGATTTTGCAAGCTCTGTAGGGGAACCAACATCCTCCTCAAGGACCTGGAGACATTATAGCCACTAAATGTGAAACATGTGTAGGTTTGCATATGCACATAAATGCATGAATTCACATATCGTGTTGTTGCCCACCCTTATATTGTCCATTAAACAAGAGAATCACGCCAACCCATATTTCTATGTGAAACAAGAGCCGTGGTGCAAAGCCACTAAGTTTGAAAAAAGAGCCACAGTGCAAAGCCATGGAACTATGTGCATGTGCGGGTGTGCATATAACACACAAATGCATGTGTGCACGCGTGAGCAGAAAAAAGTAAGATGAAGCATGTTAAATTCCCCTACACTTGAGCTGACAATAGGTGTTGAATTAAAGCGGCCATCAAACCCATTATTAAAAGGGGTAGTCAATAACTCCTTTTTGCCTTGAGAGACCATAGCTTTTGAAGCAATTGCTTCAGATTTCTTCTCTTCATTTCCAGTAGGAAAATCAACAGTCTTAGATTGCAGCAGGGCAGTCAATCGATCAATTTCAGACCTGTGGGAAAATTAAAAAAGAAAAATTTATGTCTTGCATCACCACATCATACTTCTAAACAATTGTTATCCTCGGTAATGTTATTACAAAAAATATGAAAAGAAAATTCCTTGTGAAAGATTTTAACATACAGAATGACTGAGGAATTATTTTAACCAAGCATGCTGTGGAAGTTACAATACATACATTCAACTAATTTGAAGCTGCTAGAATTTGATCCTACAGTAACTTGCCTGGTAAAAGTCTTCTGCTTTAGAATCACTTCAAGTTCAGTAATCCCGTCCATATCAGAACCATCACTAGGACCACTGCATCCATTGGTGGTTGCTCTATGTGTTTCAAAAAGATCCTTCTAGGAGAATTTTTCAAACAGCACAAACATATGAATCAAATTTGCAATGGGTAAATCATATTGTAAATATATATGAACCACGAGTGCAAACATATGTAGATATAGCAAATTCATCCATGAAAATAGATGAAAGTGAAGTTTTCATAACCCATAGTAGAGCATATACATTTAATTTACTCTTTGATCCATTAGAAAATTTCTAGATAACTGATTCTACATTCATAAGGAAAGAAAAGGAATACACAATTAACCACGCCCATTTCTCCCCCGTTGCTCCTCTCTTTAATCCTGCAAATTTCATGCCTAGTAATATTGTGTACCTGAAACAGTAACGGTACTTGAAAAAAGATACAGCAAGTTTACCTTTTTTAACTAGTTAAAGTCTCAAAATGCACTACATCAGTTCTAAGAATCCCCTTGATCCCTTGTGTCAGCACACACACACATATATATAAAGCAGAGCAGCAAAGGCATCCATGACATGCAATAACCTAATAATAAATTTATATCTACTGTATAATGAAAAGGCAGGCATGTATTCTCTCTTCATAGCTATTTCTGCAACCACCAACCCGGCCAGGATTATCAACCAATAGGGAAATCTATAATAACCACTGAACTTCGAGATTTGAACTTATTCCCTCAACTAGCAATAGACATTCTTCCCAAACCCTCACTTCCAACAACACAACCCAAAGCCATTGATAATAAAAATTAACTGTATAACCAATTAACAATCAATAGAAGCAAAAACCGAAAAGAAGCAAAGAAAAAGACAAGAAATCAGACTTACTGTGGAAAAGGCTCCTTTTTGCTTATCCATTACTCCCCGGTTTTCCTCTGTTTAAAAAAACAAAAATTAAAACAAATTCTCTCCTTTAACAGACGTTAACTCCAAATTTCAATTCACTAACTAAAGTACAGTTAAGTAAGGTTAAACATCATCCACTCTAACAAACAAACCCTGACCCAGTAGAGAAACCCTAATTTTCAGTTCTACCGGTCCAAAATCCCTAATTCCCAAATTTCACCATATCAAAAACTTAATTACACCAATTCCACAAAAAGAATCGAACTAACAGACAATAAATCTCCCCTAATTGAACTACTAAGCACTTAACTCCTCAGGAGAAAACAATAGCAAAAAGAGAGCATCAAATTTTTCAACAAAAAGAGAACATTTTCATACTCGGAAGAAACACAACCTGTCCCCCGCTCCGTCTCCGGCGGCTGAGACGGAGGAGCCACCACCGGAGGCGCAGGCAGTCGTTTACGAAAGACAGAAGCGAAAAGCCTTTGGGCACCAGAAGCAATGAGTCTCTGAGCCGGATCCACTAATTTCGACAGCCAACCATTACCACTCCCACTAGGGTTCCGAATTGCCGTCGCAGGACGATCATAAGGCGTCGTTTGCGTACTCCTTCGAAACGGCCTTTTTGGAAACTTCCCATAACCTCCTCCGTCTTCATACGGCCTCTCATTTCTTTCCCGAGTCACCGCCGCCATGTGAAAACCAAGAAATTAGGGTTACGGTGTAGAGAGAGAGAGAAAAAGAGAGCGTGTGTTTTATTGTAGAGAGAGGAAAAAAAAAAAGGAGCTAAAATGATATAATTAGGGTTTTTATTTATTTGTTGAAAAGGGAGAGAGGAAAACAATATATCCGTGTGTTTATTACACAGTTACGCGCACAGTTATTTTGTGGTGGTACTTTACTATTTTAGGTAAACTCCTCAAAGAAGTTATCAAACCGGTCCAGTCTAGAGTGCTGATCAGTAATTTAATTTAAAAACTCGAATTAAAAAACATAAATAAATAATAAACCGAGTTAATTTATGAAAAATTAAAAAAATAAAATGATATTATTTTGATTTAAAAAAAATTGACTAAATTTTAACATATTTTATCCATGTTGTTTGGATTACAAGTCATCTTAGATTTTTTACTAAATCAACTTGAGTTAATTTTTTTATTTTATTCAACAAGAATCATTTTAGGTCTTTTATCTAGACGTCGAACCAACTTGTTGAGCCGACCTTAGTTTTATAACTAGGATCGGGATCTAGCTCAAGCTAGATTTGATTTTGACTTACATGAATTGTTGATTTGGTCAAGCTTAAGTGATTTAATCAAAACTTAAGTAAGACATGATTGTTATTATTTTTTATTTTTATAAAAAATAATGACATATATATATATATCATTAAAAAGAATATATCTAGGTTATTTTTTAAAAAAATTAATTTTTTTTAATTTGGTTATTTTTTTTATATAAAAAACAAACTAAATTAAAAATAATCATCCCTACACGCACTGGAATAATATTCAGAATATATTTTATAATTGAGTAGCACTGCTTATACTTAAATAAAAGCAAACCTTTAAATCAATTTAATTCAAATTAAATTGAATTAATTTAAAATTAAATTAAAATATCAATTTAAAAGAAGAATATTTTTTAAAATTAAATCAAGTTTTGATTAAATCATCTAAATAACTTCCATCCATCAATTTTTTTAAACCTCGAACAAGCCTAGACAGGCTAATAACATTGTCCTTGAAAAGGTAATTTTGGCACTAGTAATGGAAGAATCATAATGAAAGATAAAAATTAAAATTAAAATGGCTAAATAAAAGCCAACCTTTAAATCAGTTTAATTCAAATTAAATTGAATTAATTTAAAATAAATTAAAATATCAATTTAAAAGAAGAATATTTTTTAAAATTAAATCAAGTTTTGATTAAATTATCTAAATAACTTCCATCCATTATTTTTTTTAAACCTTGAACAGGCCTAGACAGGCTAATAACATTGCCCTTGAAAAGGTAATTTTGACACGTGGAATGGAAGAATCATAATGAAAGATAAAAATTAAAATGGCATTTTAATTTCGTGTTTGGAATACTAATTAAGGACCAAAATGAAGTTAAAAATTTAATATCTATGTTTTATGATAAAAAAAAAATAACAACTGAAAAAACAGCCTCATCAATAAGAGTGAAAATGGTAGTAAGCTAAGATCTAAGCTGGCATGTTGATTCAAGTTAATAATTTTTCTAAAAATAAAGTCAAATCGACGTTGAAAAATCAACAATTTTGACTAGATCAAACTAGTCAGATTGACTTCTAAAAACCATAAAGAAAGAAATTAATGCATTTCTAAGGACACCAAAATGTTTTGCCAGCATATCTGGGTTCTGGAGACTTAACCACAAGGAGCATACAAGGTTTCTTTCTACCTCAACTATTATAAAGATTGTAAGGTAGATACCAACCAAAATGGAGAACTCAAATGAACTATGAGTGTACAGAGTGAGGCCTGCCTGCTTCTCATAGCGGAGCAGCTAATGCTCTTTACTGTACAACCTTAGTCCCTCAAAAGAACGAACAAAGAATTAAACAGAACCTCGCCATTGCGTCTGCAACTATAGTTTGAGGGCTTCTCTAAAATTAATGCTGAAACTATGCTCCAGGCCCTTCCTAGCAGGACTTGCTACATTTCCCTTCTGCATCATGGCCACAAATTCATTGTAATCTATGCGTCCATCCTGCAAAATTTACAAGCCATCGATGATTACAAGCTCAGCATGCAATATGGTTTGGAAAATAGACATCATAGAATACTTTATATGCGACATATATGCAGTATAAGAAGCAACGCAGGAGCATCTTTATCACAAAATCCAAATAGCATATCCGCTCTGCCAATCGAAATGTCTCCAAACCAAGAAAGAAAACTATTGCGAGTGGATTTCAAGTTCTTGACATGAGCGGACCAAGTTGCATTCACATTAAGTTTATATAGGACCACAAATGCCTCTACAAATCAATCCTCACCGATCCAGCAACCTACAGACGTTGCAATCAGGCATTCACCAATGAGGTCTTTCACCCCTTTCCATCATTTTTCTTGTCAACATCTCTTTCCATCCTTAGTTCAGTTCAAATTGAATATTATAAAAGAGATGAAAAGATTCTTACATTGTCCTGATCAACTTCTCTGATCATTTCTTCCAAGCGAACATCCTCCCATCCAAACTCCTCGCAAGCTTTTTGAAGTTCATCTGGAGTAATGTAGCCACTTCCATCCTTGTCAAAGTACGAGAAAGCTGCAAATAGATGGTCATCTCTCTCAATTTTGTTTAGATGAAGTGTTGCAGCAATGAACTCCCCGTAATCAATTGTGCCACTATTGTCTACATCAGCCTGCAATTTAAGAATACACCATAGATTAAACAGTTTTAGAATATAAAATATCTTCCATCCTTCAGAAATTTGTGCGATTCACAATAATAATCTAACTCTTCTACAAACAATGAAGTACACCAAATCCAGACCTAAATCATGTGAAAGGGATGAAATAAGTTATAGCAGTATTTTTTTTCTCGGGTTGACAGTATAAAGTTCATAGTTATTATCATGAAAAACTTCAAGTGCACATTCAGAATATTCCCCTTCGTATGCTCATTTCCTGTCAATACAAAGTAGTTATTTTCCTGGATCAAAGATTGAATCAGGACTTCATTCGATACTCACTGCTTGCATGAGATCATAAATTTCAGATTCCTTAAGATTAGCTCCAAATCTTTTTAATCCAGCCTTGAGTTCTTCAAAAGTGATATGACCACTGCCATCAGTGTCTATCATCTTGAACATCTCCTTGAGGCCAGCTATTTCTTCTTCGGATAGAGTCTCTGCAATGACCTGAAAGAGGAAAAAGAAAATCCATCATTCTCTATTCTTAGAAACTTATAGTTTAAATTCCTGAACAAGAAAGCTGAAACATCTGAAAAGAGTTATTTCAATTCAAGATATTAAGCACTTCCCAGCTATCTTATATTCAAATGCTTCAAGGTTCATTAATACAACATTTCTTGCACATCCGGAGACTTACTCTAAGAGCCATTTTCTTGAACTTGTTCATTGCAGAAAATTGCTTCAGGCGACTTAATACAGCAGAATCCAGAGGCTTGTCAGGAGCTACACCATCTTCTTGCACCCAAGGGTGGCCTGCAAGGAGTTTGGTCCACAAATCAGTGTTGAAAGAAAATCCTAAATGGATAACAAATGATTAGGTCTTCAATTTTTAACTGAGTTTTTTTTTTCTTTATATTAAATGAAACGAGAAACAGAAACCATTCAATTCTTGTTCAGTAAGAGGTTTGGTAATTATTTTTAAATATTGCAATCTTTTCTTGTTTCTGTCCTTAACTCTCTTGCTTGATAATAAGACTCTATCAGCACTGTGGATAACTAGGGGAGATGAGGCTGAATGACTCTTAACCACCACATCAAGGATTCATAATTTTAATAATCTTATGGAAATATCAATCACATCAGTACAATTTCTGTCGAGGATTTAGTGAAGTACAACCATTCTGAATGCAGACTTCTCCTTGATTCAAAAGACATGAAACCTATGTATAGGGACTGCCACATGTCATGCAGTAAAGCTCAGAGCTATCAATTTTTTTATTGGGTAAACTTTGGCAGTCCAGTATTTCATTTCTTTTTCATTCAAGCAATGATCAAAAGTAGTAATCGGTAGTTCGCGATGTAAGAAAAAGAATAATCAGGACTCACACAGAACTTCATGTGCAGTTAAGCGCCTTCTGGGATCTCGAATGAGCATTCTCCTCACTAAATCCTTAGCGCTTTCAGAGATACTAGGCCAAGGGTCTGATGAAAAGTCAAGATCACCATGGATTACCTGTTCAAATATCCCCTCCTCGTTCTCTAAATAACCGTGACAAGCAAAAGAATTAAGTTAAATTTAAATCACATTTAGAAAATATGTGGGAATAAGAAGCTAGCAAATGACAAAATCCTTACCGGCCCAAAAGGGAGGCACTCCACTTAACAGAATGTAAACGATGACCCCAGCACTCCAAACATCTGCTTCAGGACCATAACGCTTTTTCAGAACCTCTGGAGCGACATAGTATGGACTTCCAACCACATCGCTAAATCTCTCTCCTGGAATTAGAACCATCAATTTTTCAACCGAACTCTTTAGATGATCAATGATGAGGTCAAGTTTTTCATGACCAGTTTTATATGATAATGGAGACAAAGCTATTGGCTGAATATTCCAGATATAACATTTTCTGGTATGTGTGTTATATAAGGGCTTGTGATATACTTAGTGATTAGACATATGATTATAGAAATCAACCAGAAAGTTGTCAATTAAAACAAAAGGATGGTAGTGAAAATACCACAAGATCTATTCCAGTAGCAATTGTAATTACAAAGATAAGACCATACCTGGCTTGAAGAATATTGACAAACCGAAGTCAATTGTTTTTAGAAGTGAGTCCTCTTTTTCGTTGACAAACAAAAAATTCTCTGGTTTAAGATCTCGATGCATCACACCCAGTGAATGACAAGCTTCAACCACTCCAACTATAGTTCGAGTGAGCTCAGCTGCCTTTCTTTCAGTATAATGCCCCCGCTGAATAATCCTATCAAAGAGTTCACCACCAGCACATAACTCCATAACAACATGAACCGCCATAGCATCCTCATAGGCCCCTTTAATAGATATAACATTTGGGTGGCCGGCCAAATGGTGCATTATCTGAATTTCCCTTCTCACATCCTCCACATCCTCATCAGTTAACAACTTCCTCTTAGCAATCGATTTGCATGCGAATTCTTTCTTTGTTGCGTTCTCTACACAGAGAAATGTTGTCCCAAATTGCCCTTGTCCTAGTTTCTTTCCCAAACTATAGAACTCCTTTAAATTACCAGCTTGGGTTGTCAAAACATACTCGGTCCTAAGCCCAGCACTAGATACCCTTTTCACTTGAGGGGGTTTCTTAGGTTTTGCAGGCTCTTCTGATTTTACCGGTTTCTCTGGTTCTTCAGGTTTCGGCATGGTCATTTGTTCTGGGGGTTTGCTTTGAACTGGCAAAGGGGATTCAAGTTCTCTAGATGCAGCCTCGTGCTCATGGACAGACTCCCCATTGGTCTGAGACATCGAATCATCTGGCGATCGATTCCGCCACATTGCAGCGGATACAGATTGGAAAAACCCATTTCTAGAAATGCTCGGTCCTACACAAGTATTACCCATCTATCCTGCACTCAATCACTTCTAAGTTCTAACCACTCCCACTGATTTCAACACCAAGATCTAATCCTATTGACCATACCAATACAGCACAGATGTTTTAAACTTCAAAATACTAAACAGTATGCCCCCTCAAAAATACCAAAATGAATGCTTGAACAGCAGCAGCTTATGAAAAAAGATGTAGAAGCAAAGTTGAAGCAGCTATCACCACAAATTCTTGAAATTCTCTGCTTATAAAACATTTATCAAATTGCAAATACAAGATGATTGACCTTCATTCAACAAATCACAGTGAAGATTGGAACTTTTCAACAAAATACACCAAATAAAGAATTCCTCAAGCAGTCAAGCCTTCTCGATCAATGACTAAATCCACTACTAATACAACAACAAACCCTATACTTATCAGATCAGATAATAGTTATTAACAAGGAAACAGCTCAAGATTCAACAACCCAAAAACAGAAATCAACGAGACAAACTCGACCCTTATAAACAAAGTGGGTCAATAAACAGAAAGTTAAGATCTTGACCAGAGTTAAGCATAGTAATTGTTTTACCAGGTATATTGGCTGGGAAAGAAGACAGAAAAGGAGGCATGATAAAGAATTATGACTTTGTTTTTGGTGGGCTAGAATCCCTTTGTGTTTGGTTCGTGCAAAAGTCTTGCCTTTTGTTTACGGGTAGAATTTCTGGCATGGTATCTAAGCGGAATATAATAAGCAGACAGGTTCGTGGGTTGCCGTTGTGTTGTGTTGTGTTGTGTTGTGTCAGAAGTTAGGACCATCAGCTAAAATCACGTAGGTTTTGGTAGCGGATTTTCCAATCCCAACCATTGCGGTTGATCTTTTTCGACTGAGGTTTTGTCGGGCTCCCGCTTTAACTTCTTCTTTTATTTATTTTATAATAATCATACAAGGCTTGGGATGTGGTCGGATTCAGGATTTGAGTTGGGGGTTGGCATTCAAATTTTAAATTAATTTTTTTACTTAAAAAGACTTTATTTAAAATAAAAATAAAAAAAATTCTTTGAAGTAGATTGGCCAAGTTTTACTTAGATTTAGTCAAAATCATCCCATGGATTAATCTATCAACTTATCTGAATTTAATTATATCAACTTCTAATTCAGTTTAATTTAAACTAGATTTTAATTCATAACTCACTAGATTGACAGCTAAACTAATTCGGACTTGATAACCATGATTTTGATCGGGATGAGATTTTTCCTTTTCTCTTTGTTTGAGAATGAGTGTGTTGTTTTTCTCTATCTGGGTTTTCAAGGCTATAACCTTGACTAATTGGGTGTATGGTGCATCAGAAAAACCTCAACAAGATCGTCATGTGAAGGAATATGACTAGCCTTTTCCCAACTGGTTTCCAATCTAGAGATGTAATTGTTGATGAAAGAATTGAATTGAGATTGCTGGGTATGTTTGAAACCCGTTGGGTTAAGAACATAGGCTGGGGATCTAGTTGAAAAGAAATATACAAATTGGATACTGATTTGAGACTATCCCTTCCCTCTTGCTTTATTTTGCAACCTGCAAGGTTGAATTATGGGCAAAAACAACTTGAATTTGTACATCTCGACTCAAAGAACTCAACTTTAAGGCCATGGTCGTTGAAGAAATAATGGCCATGGTGCCACCGCGATACATTGTTTTTTCATGGCTACAACTTGCATGACTCTATCCTTCTACAGATGGAAGAAGTTATAAAAAACAAGATGCTGGTTTACCCAAGTAACTTGAATCGGATTAGATCTTATAACCATGTTCAGAGAGTTCTTCATCAAGAGAAGAAAATAAAAAGGTTCTGGAATCATGAAGCTTGGGCTTTTCATTTTCTTTCCATGTCGGGCCCATCTTAGGAATGTCCCGGATAATAACAGTTTAAAGACATTTTTTTACGATGCATTGAAATAATTTTTTATTTTTAAAAATTATTTTTAATATTAATGAATTAAAGTGAAAAACAAAATAATTTAAGCAATTTATTTTCTTAAAATTTTAAAAAATATTGTGTAGAATGCATTTCCAAGCTATCTTGAACCCAACCGCTGAAAACTGAATGAATGTCAGGACAGCTGACTTACTGAGAATCAACACCGAATATATGGAAGAAATACCAACAATGCTGAAAAAGGTTTTATGGCAAGAAGCTGCTAAAATTGAAGGATGAAAATACCAAAGAAGCTGGTGGGGCCGGTTTTATTTTTAATTTATAATGGATATTGACCTAGTTAAACCTCGACAAGTGTTGTTATTCAATAAAATAGAACCTTCAAGTCAGGTTTGACAACTATACCATAGAAATTCAATCCCAAATGAAGCTGGAGAAGCACTCGAGTAGCAAGAAGGGTAGGTTTTATTTATTTTTACAAACAAAATAGTGTTTTGTTTCCTTCATTTAAACCAAGTTAAAATTAAATTGAATTTAGCCTGATGAAATAATATTTTATTCAATTCAATTAAAAAATTAATTACAAGCAGTCTGGGTCCCAGAATTTACTAATCAACCTATTAAATCAATTTAGATTTAACAAGCTGGATTTAAAATAACAAAAGGGCAAGTTGAAAAATCCAAACACAAGAAGAAAATCCTTCATAACTCGATTCCAAATTGATGTAAAGGAAAATATTTATTGCTAGCTAACCAAAAACCTCACACTCATAAACTACTTTATAGAAAGTTATCAAAGGCTACAAGACATCAAAACACAGCCAGCACAGTGTACAGGCGCCCTTCAAATCGAATAACCACCTCTGCATGCGCCCTTCAAATCAAATCAATTACCACGGCTTTCACATTCTGTGTGTGTTTGGCAGTGTGGTTATGGATGCTTTTTAAATAATTTTTCATGTTAAAATGCATGCTAATGATATTTTTTTTATTTTTTAAAAATTATTTTTAATATCAGCACATCAAAATAATCCAAAACATACAAACTATATTAAATTTTAGTAAAAAAAAATTTCAAAACTTTTAAGAATGCAGCCGCAGCCCCGTTCCCAAACAATCCCTCTATCCTGTCATTTTCCACTTGTTTTCCTCTCCTCTATTATATGCTTGAAATTATTATTATTTTTAAATATATTAAAATAATTTTTTTAAAAAATCTAAATTTATTTTCTACAGGACGCATCAAAACAAAAAAAAAAGAAAAAAAATTATTTCCAAAATTTTAATGAAAAGCAGTAAACTTTAATTACAAGCTGGGTCTGGATCTTTCATGAGCTGAGGCCTCGCATCCTGTGAGATGCAGCTTGCCAAATCTGCCACCTAGCCCATCGGACTACTTTAAGGCATGGTCCCACATCACAAGTGACATTGAAGTAAGCCAAGAAGCTTCTTATTCGGACCCATGTTAGAAAACTGACGGGAACATTGAATTCGAGGAAAGTTTTGCATGGAGATAGAAAGGAAAAAATAAACCATCCCTGTCAGCACAATTATTTTTCTTGTTTAAATCAGTTTTGAAAAGATTTATTAATTTCAGCCCTAATCAAAACTCAATTTAAAAATAAAATACCCTCTTTTTATTTTTTTAAAATCAAAACAAGTTTTAACTAAAATACCCTGTTTACGAGTTAATCCGTTTAACCCACAAGTTATACCTGATTAATCCACTCGGTTTAATTTCAAACTCGATACAAGATAGAAACCGATCATTGTTGACCCCTTAAAATGAGGACGCTGGTTTTGGAAGTAGAAAATTGTTGAAAAGGGTTAAACAAAGCAGCTCAAGAGGGATGATATTATAATGCAAGAGGAATGGGCTCCTGGATCATACAAAGCAATGCCCTTCGGCCGAAGAAAGCATCAATGCTAACTCACCTCGAGACGAAGAGAGATCATGAGCTTTAACTGTGAAGTGCTTCAAAAGAAATGTAAACAAAAAGAGAAAGAAATTGCACAAAAATTAATTACAATTTTCCTTCCTCTGATTGTACATGAGCACAAAGAAAATACTTTATTTTATTACCCCCACATATTTCTGCCTGTTCTCTTTACTGCAGTGGGAAGCCCACCCACATAAAATCCTTACCCTCCATGGCTTTCTCCTTCCCACCAACCAACAGTAAACAGCTCAGCACCACCATATCTGACACGCATAAAAAATACAAGAAAAAAAGAAAAAAAATCCTGGGCTTTCTTAATGGTATCTGAAACTTAAGACAGCGACCCTTCCCTTCTATGCAATCATCGAATTTGAGCAACACAAAAACATCAAGTACATAATCATCACACCATAATCCAAATGCTTTTCCTTACTAATCCCACCTTTTCATCTCCTGGTTGCAGGCTTCCCCTGTGAAAAACTGTTCGCAGAGAAGAAAATTCAGATACAAGGACTTTACATGATCTCAGTAGCTCACCTGCATCAAGCCATGTAACACTGTAATGAGCACAAACAATTTCACAGTCAAGCTTCAATTCTTAGGCTGTGATTCCTTTTCCCTTGAGGTGAAAGCTATATTTACTTGTATTGAAAGCAAATTATGACCCTTTTCAGGTTCAGGACAAGAAACAAGTTGCATGGCTGGTAGACATAAATAACCTCATGCATTTGTTGACATGGAAGCTCAAACAAAAAATAGGTTAAAATTAGATTGTCAAGAGAATAGACTTTATTACTCCACAATTTTATTTTTTCAGAATTGTAATTTACCATTGCTGCAGTCATCAAGTTTTTTTTACTTTTGTAACAAGTCATTGTGCTTTTCGTCAGTGTCTAGGAGTTGAAGGATGGAAGCAAGGCACTAGATTCTGCTGGGGGGTTGACCTCAACATCACATGCTGTCAGCTTGGAATGAGTCTAGATCATGGAGAAATGAGGATCAAATATAAAATGATTTTAAACACATGGAATAGCCCTACATATGTGACGAGACCTAAACTAATGGTTGCTATGTGATTTTCACTGGTTGTTAGATTGCTGAAATATGTTGATGCAGATTAAGAAACCCTAAACAAGGAACAATGACATCAAACTTAATTTCACAGATGGATTTGAAGTAGAATCAGAATAAGAACTTCACCTTTATCCTTCTTTGAAGTTTTCCTTTTGGTACAAGGGAGCCTTTATTTACTGGCATGTGGTGAAATGTGAATCTTGTCCAAATGTCCCAAGCAGCCGGCAAGCCACTTCAAGCAACCTCCCTGCCAAATATTATAAAGTAATAAGCACCAATGATTCGTACAGATCGACTGAAAGCTACATGCTAACTTCAATTGGTTCGCGAAAGCAACCCCTCATCAATAACATAAGGGCTAAACTAATATCCTTGATTAACATCAGCATGCGTTTGTATGAACAATCCTGTCACACATAATTAACAATACTAAGCTCCAAAGAGGCACTTCCATGGAGGAATATCATTAATAATTTCATATATTTTCACTGTCATGGCATTTCCTCCATATAGGCAGCAAGTAGCAAGCCTCATATGGGGGATCTGTGAATTAATTGCAGTTCATTCTGACAGCTAGAAATGTAACAGTAGAAACCGGAATAGAAAGATCTGATCTTTGATAAAATACAAGAAGTCAAAGAATCGTGTGGCTACCAACTCAATGCTTTGAAATAAATAATGGATCTTCCAGTCTGCATAATATCGACAGGATACCCCAACCACACTAAAGATGGTCCCATTACTATTGGCTGTATTCTATATGCTGAAATAGCATCCCAATGTATATTTTTAAAGCAAATGACAAGGCATGAAAATTAAGATCATAGACATAAATCAGCAAGAACACCCTGTTTTTGTTGGCTTGGAAGAAGTATTTGAGTCAGCATTGTGAAAAAAAGAAAAAAGAAATCTGATTATGGTTGGAGCTGTGTAGTAAGTGCCCATTTATTATTGCGGTGCACCGCAGGTTGGGCGGCAACAAAAGCATGAAAATCATGTTTTTGCTGCGGTGCAGTCTATGGATGCACCGCAATACCGAACAAAGCCTTAATTTCATTCCCTCTGTAAATTAGTCACTCCGTTCTAAAATAGTATGCCGACACTGCCTTCATATGCAGCTTGGCCAACTACAGCCCATTTCATGAAAGCATAGAAAAATATTTTTCCCTATATTCTAATGACATCTTCTCCCCTGTAGGGTCATGGTTGCTTCAGCTTGGTCCAGAGCCCCTTCCCAGAGAAAAATACTAGGAATTCTTTAGGTGAAATAGAGCAGAATATGAGAGTAGGTAAGGCAACAACTCACTTTTTTCATGTCTAATCTTATTCTTATTAAGCTATCTAGTTCAGAAGTTGACTTAACAACATCTTCATAAACAAATCAAGTTACCTAATTGTAAACTTGATGATAACATAATGAAATATGATCATGGTAGTTGCTAGGCATTGTCCTAAGAGATTAAGAGAGGAAGATGGCTTACCTCCCTCCCACATTTACAAATAAAAAATGCAAGTATTTTCTGTTTTTTGCATGCTAATAATGATAACAGAATAATCCCAAAATTTAACCACACCTACTTTTTATCTTTGAGTTTTTTTTTTTCAAGAAAACCCTAAAATAATATTGTTTTGATAAAAAAATCTAAGTTTTTTAAAATTCTAAGTTAACGGGTGATAAGTTAACCTCTAGATCTTAAAAAACCCTAAAATAATAAAAAAATCAAGTTTTTTTAAAATTCTAAGTTAACGGGTGATAAGTTAACCTCTAGATCTTATGACACTTATTTTTACAACCATAATTAACAACAAAAGGTAGAATAAACTCAAAAACCCCACAAATTTCATATCAGGAAAATAAATAAATAAATGCAATGTACTGTCACAGACCTAACCACCCCTCCAAGAACTAAAGACCCAACAAAGATATACCAGGTAAAAGACAACTATGCCACTCTGACCAACTCTGACCCACCGACACTCACAATACTAACACCTCACCCAAAAGCCAAAACCTCCACGTACTAGCCGAACTCACCACCGAAACATTTTTTAACAAAACAGAAATATCGACCAACATTAAAATTAAAATCAACCCCAGAAAAGGCCAGGAAAATAGAACAACATGGGCTCCAGCAATGCAGGCAGATTCAATACGATATACAGTTTAAAAAAAAAACCCTTTACCCTACCGGCAAAATTAACCACCGAAACATTGAAAACCGAAATATCGGCCCGTATTGAAACCAACCGGACAATTACTGAGAAAACAGTGCAACAGAGCAAGCAAATTCAAAACAGCACGCCACCTAGTAAAAAATGCCCTCTAAGTTCCGGCCAAATTCACCACCGAAACATTTAAACCAAAACCGATATCGGAAACTAACAATGCAAGAAAAATTCAATGGAACATACCTCTCCTTTGTGGCTTAACAGCAACCTTAACGCTCTTAATTTCCTTTTTGGTCTCCGATTTCTCCTTCTCCTCTAATGGAAACAAAACCCCATCAATCCCTTGAACCGAAATTCTCCCATCTGTGTAAATATCAGGATCAAACAAATAAGCAGAATTTTCAGGGTGTCCAAATTTCACAGACCCGTCAGCTTCTTCTGCCAAAACCTTGTGTGGCAATCTTAATGTATCATAAGAAATTTTCCCAAATCTTCTAACAGCATTGTACATGCTTTCTTCAGTTTGGTACTCAGGTATCACATGGTAATAGATTATCTGCTCTGGTGCTCCCGGTTCACTCAACTGGTCCGTTGTAAGCTTAGCCATTGCTTCATCATTTGGGGCTAAAACTGTTAGCACATACCCTTCAGAGACCAATCTTCCCATTTCAGTTGCTAATGATGTTAGATTCACAAGAATATCAGCCATTTCATTGTACCCTCCATATAAAAGAAGGGTTTCAATGAAATCTTTAACTTGTTTTTCTCCATTGAAATGGTGATGAGGTCCACCTGGACCAGGAGCTGGAGCTGGGGCAAGAGATGGGCCGGGCGCCATTGCATCATAGATTGGTAGCACTGGGGCTGAACCGGGTTTTGCTGGTGGTGCTGGTTTCTTCAACCTGTGTGTTCTTGGATCAACCTCTGGTGCTCCTTCTGGTTTCACAGCTGAGATTGATTGCAAACTCCTTCGATTGTTGAAATCCTGCTGAACAGATCGTGGGATTAGCAACCTTTCTATCCCATGAATCACTCCATCTGGCCTCTCCACTGCATTCACCTGAATGATTTTCGCCGAATCTATTAACTTCTCGCCGGATTCCTGACTGCTGAGTTTGACTCTATCGCGGCACAAAGTGCTGTGATGTTGAAGAGAAGAGTTATGGCTAGGATTGATTCTGTTGGGTACAATGTGGTAAAGTAAAAGAGTCTGGAGAGACTTGAGATTGCCAGGTTCAAGCAAGAACCTCTTGAATTCAGGATCAAGATCGCGTTCAAGAGCTTCGTTCTTAGGAGCAAAGATGGTGATATTGTGTTTACCAACAGCATCTTCAAGGGTTTGTAAAAGAAGTGCTTTTTCAACGAGTTCAGATAGTTCTGTATAATGGGAGTCGAGAAGGGCTACAAGAACGGAGTTTGAGTTGATTTGGCCTGAATAAGTGCCATTACTATGGTTTTCTTGCAATGCAGAAAAAGAAAACCCCAGATGGAAAGTAGAGACAAGAAGAAATGTGAAGAAAATGTTGAAAGAAGATAGTGCGATGGCCATGGCCAATGAAGAGGATCAAGAGGAAAGAATTGGTTTCTTGTAGAGGTGATGGTGGGACGGATATATAAAACTAGAACCAACTAGAAGTAGTAGAAAGGGTTGGTTTTGTTTGCTTCAAAGGCCAGTCTTTCTTGATTTCTTGTCATCTCCTCTCTTTGCTTCCTTTTCATCTCTCTTGGGTTGGGTTGTGTTTGTGGTGTCGTTTTATACAGTTCTTTAATTAAGTTGTGGTGTTGTTTTATACAGTTCTTTAATTAAGGTACATAGAACGATGGGCTAATGATAATGAGAGAGGACAGTGACGCCATGTGTTTTTTTTTGCTTTGGTTTGGTTTGGGACTGCTTCTGCTTTGGTTGGGTTTAAAAAAAAAAGATGGAACAGTTCTTTCTTTTTTGTTGCCGGCATCTCAAATTTTTCCCTCGCAAGCAAGCTAGCAAAGCAGAATTGGGCTCGGGAGAGTGACTTGGCGCTTCAAAATGATAGCTATAATGCCTGGCTGGATCGTGAATCGTCATGGTTTAAGACTTGAGTTTCGCTCAAGGAATTAACCAGAATTTTTTTTTAAAAAAATTTCTTTGCTGGTGTCGTTTTTTTTTTTTTTTAAATATATATACACACACACACATACAAAAACTTAAGACAACGTTTTCTCTTAATTAAAAAATGAATTTTTTTTTTAATCATATGTTTCTAGAAAGAGATTAAAATAAAAAGGTGGAAATTATGAGCAGAGGAGAGTGATTTTCATGTTTTCGTTTATCTGTTTCTAGAACAGAATTATATAACACAAAATTATTGAACATATACATAACCTGTCAATCAAAAATGGGTAATCTAACCATCCAGGTGGTGGTCCAATAATAAAAATATGGGACCAAGATATTTGCTTCTTCTGTGATTTTAGATTCGAGCCTTGTGGTTGCTCATATGATGTCATTAGAAGTTTACATGGTCATTAAATTCAGGACCCGTAGAATTAATCAAGATATGTGTAAGCTGGTCCGGACACCCACATTAAACTAAAAAAAAAAAAAGATGGGTAATCTATAAAGATGCTTCCCAAGATTTAGATTTGATGATTATACATTCGGTATATTAATCTCCGCGATGCATCGTGGCCTTATATGATAAGCCAATAGCCCAACCTTATTGGGCCGTGTAGGACGTAGTAAAGAAATCCTTAATAGGCCCGTTCCGACAATACCCCACGTTTGCAAATCCAAACCCACCCGACAATAAACTTCAGCAGCATCTCCTCCTCCTGTCCTGTCTTTCAACGATCACTGTAACGATTTTTTCTTCTTCGCTCCAAAAAGAGAATGGCTTTACACTCCACTCTCTCCTCTCCTTCTCCAACTTTACAGCCACCACCACTCTTTTCTTCGACTCGCTGTCTCTCTCCGGTTGCCGCGGCAGTCTCTGCTGCAGAAACCACAGGCTCCACTGGAACCGATTCAGGGGAGAAGTCAAAGACTTGACCGCTGTGATTGCTGAGTCGAAACAGGAGATTCCTAAAGGCGTAAACGTTCTGGTTTATGAAGGCGAGGTTAGTTAATAATAATAATAATAATAATAATAACAACAATACATGATTTATTTTATAAAGAAATGAAATTCAGTTAATTAATTATGTGGGTGTTTTTTAATTTTTGAATAGGTTCACGCTATTATGGGAAAAAAATGGGTCTGGTAAGAGCACATTTTCAAAGGTTAGTACTTTATGTTAGTGTTAATCGTGATTAATAGAATTAAGGATTTAATTGTGTTAGTTTTAATGGGTTTTTGTTAATTTTTGTACGGTACTCGTTGGGCATCCGGATTATGAAGTAACAGGAAGGAGTGTAGTGTTTAAAGGTGAGAACTTGCTTGATATGGAGCCAAAAGAAAGGTCATTTGCTGGGCTTTTTATGAGTTTTCAGTCACCAGTTGAGATTCCTGGTCTTAACAATATTGATTTTCTTAATATGGCTTATAATGCACGGAGACGAAACATGATCTGCCTGAACTTGGACCAATTTAGGTATAAATACGAGATTTTTTGCTGCTCTAATTGAATGATTGTATTTACAGTTAGTTTCAGTGATATTTTGTTTTGTTGCTGCAGTTCTATGCTTATTTGTTTCCAAATCTTGAGCTTGTGAACATGAAGAGTGATTTTCTCAATAGAAATGTGAATGGAGCGGTGGTGAAAGAAAGTTGAATGAGATTTCACAACTTGCGGTAAGTTCTGACTTGTCTTGATGTTTTTAAGTTTTTTTGTTAGAAACAAATTGGAATGTATCATTATTTTGAAACTAATTCCTAAATGCTCTTCATTTCTTTTCTTTTTAGAATAGATTGGTCAGAATTAACTAACAGCCTTTGCCCAGTGAAATAAAAAATAAAGCAAAAATCTTCGAACGAGCTAGTATTAGTTAATGAAGCTTAATTCGTTCTTGCAGATCCATTTCTGGCAAGAAGGATTATGATGTAATTTCTCTTAATGAAGAGGCTTCTCGTTTTTACAAAATCTGCAGACCCCGCTATCGAATGAAGAGGCTTCTCTTGTGTTTCCTGATCTCAAGGTTTTAGATTGATTTACACGCGTGTTATAGAGTAGCTACAGCTAAAAAAAAAAACACCATGCCTGTTTCCTGTCATTTACCAGTGAATTACATGGCTGGCGCTGCTTTGAAGGATCGTTTCTTTTTCTCCGGTTCTTTAGAATTTTTCAACTCTTGGACATTTCATTCAGTATATGCATATTTAAAAGTCTGCAGACATCCTATTTAGCCAAAGAAAGTGTGCATTCATCTCCATGTTGATCAAACTGTAATTCCATCGAGCAAGATTCTGTCACTTGTGCTTTATTTGTGCTCTTTGGCATTGATTTGTGGTGTTGGTTTTACCATTCTAAGCCAATCCCAGTCACAGATTTAGGTCCACTCCATCAGTTACCGCAGTTCACAATGTCTGGCTGTGTTATTGCTATAATCCCAGTCTATCAGCCCAGACCAACTGGTTCTCATGCTGTGCAGCACTTTCTGTTCGGAACAGACAACTGCTAGCTTCAACAGTAAGAACTGCGAGAGACAGTAGAGATTAAGAGTCTGTCTTGTACGAAAATCAAACATCAAAAGGATGTTGGGTCATGATTTGCCACGAGTTCTGGTTGAGGGATGTGGTTCTTAATACTCGCGTCTCCGCACCTTGAGATAATCTCCATGGATAAATGTCTATGCTTTACTATGTTCTTGGTAATATCTTGGACTGGGTTGTTTTCCTTGAGATATTATCTTTGTAGATAATATATTTTTAAACCCATGGGTTTTGGGTGAGCATCAGACTAGTTGCAAGCCGTTTATATTCATCCATGGGTGAGATTTTTAGACTAATATGCATCTAAAGCATTCGATTGATTATGTTGTAATTTTACCGGCAATCATTTTTCTGTGGAATTAAAATTAAAATAATCCACCATTAATCCCTTCACTCACAGTTTTCTAGTAATTTATTGAAACCTTTCCTCCTCCTGAAATGTGTTTGATTATACAGCATTCAATATCCATAAATTCATAAAAAAAAGCCTTGGAAATTTTTAATATAAATACAAAAAACAGTGCATGTAAATAAAAACATGGCAAGGTAGATTTTTAGTGAATTATCGGAAAATGGTTATTTTTTCCTTCAAATATACCATTACAATGTTCATATTTGATAGTCTCAAATTTAACATTAAAATACACTTTAACACGAAAAAATAAAAAATAAAAAATAAAAAATAAAATCATCCTAATCTAAACTTTTAAATTTAATTAATGTTGTACATCCGGCATTTTATTTTGAATATTTCTTAAAAAACCTTCAATTAAGGTTATTAATGTTGTTCGAATGAATGAATGTTTTAGGATAGATAATAACATTATTGCAATCATTGTTGTGAAATTGGACAAACTTGACTGGTAAATTAGAAACTTGATTTATCTGTCTGTGGTTTCGATGGATCTCGATTGAAAAAAAAAAAAACTTAATTAATTTAATAACTCGGATTAACTTGCTAATTTAAATAACTCATATGTAATCCAATTAAAACCCTACACTTAATTTATTTAATTTTTTTATATTTTATTTTGATAAAAAAATTTTATTTTAATTATTAATATTTTTAAAATAATCCACTTAACATGTGACTTGATTTTTATTTTTAATTGATATTAAATCCAGTTTTGCGGTTATTAAAAAAACATTATTTTTTCTGACTACTGTCTCAGTATATTGGTGTTTACAGCAATAATAATATATTAAAATAATATATATATTTTATTTTTTTTAAATTTATTTCTTATATATTAAAATAATTTATAAATTTCATAAAAATTGATAGAAGGGAGAAGTGCTACCTGGCCCCGAATACACATCAGTAATATTACTAATTGTCATAATAACAAAATCCCAAGACTGCCCTTCTCTCGAAATCAGAACAGTAAACCCCTCTTCCCCTCTCCCTTTTTCTACACCAATCTTCCTTCCTCTCAGTTCTCCCCTCCCCCCCTCTCAAATTCTCACTTTACACTTCTCTCCGATTCCTCGATCGGACGGTCACCAATAATCTTCCACTCATGACTCTCATGACTCCTCCTCCGTTAGACGTAACTATTAAATCTCCCACTATCTTACCATTATTTTCTCTCCTTATCTTTTTCACTTCAATTTCAATTTTGAATCAACAGGGTTTGGTTTTTCTCAATTTTGTTAAATTTAAGTGTTTGATTTCTAATCCTTGTTGCCGGTGGTTAGTTCTCTAGGGTTTCGATTAACAGATCCAAAGCTCTCACATTGACTTTTGTTTTCTGTAGCAACAAGAAGACGATGAGATGTTGGTCCCACACACTGACTTTACAGAGGGACCTCAGCCTATGGAAGGTGCACTTGATTTTCTGTTTGGTTCCTGGGAAAGTTGATATCTTTTCATTGTTTTGTATGCGTTTTACCGAGCTAATGTGGCAGTAAAGGTCGCATCTTTTTTAGGATTGAAGTATGATCTTAATGCATGATTTGTTTTTTGTGCGCGGATAATCGGGTTTTTGTTTGTGAATTATGGAAATTTATTTTGGATTTGTTTAGTTATGACTTTTATTATGATCGCGGTTAATTGTTTGTAGTAGCACAAGCAGAAACAGCGACGGCAGTTGATGCACAGTCAGTGGATGATCCACCATCAGCTAGGTTTACATGGACAATTGATAATTTTTCGAGGTTTAATACTAAGAAGCTTTACTCCGATGTTTTTGTTGTTGGAGGCTACAAGTGGTACGTGGATCTTTTTTTCTTCTGTATTTTGGATAAAATGAACTCTTCTTCTTATTTGTGATGTTTAGTGCCTATTTTTTATTATTTAATGGAAGTTCTGTGTGATTGTGGTGGCAGGCGGATACTGGTTTTTCCAAAGGGGAACAATGTGGATCATTTATCCATGTATTTAGATGTTGCAGATTCAACTAATTTGCCATATGGGTGGAGTCGATATGCGCAGTTTAGCTTGACTGTCATCAATCAACTTCACCAAAAATATTCAATTCGGAAAGGTATTGTCCCGCTACTGGTGCACTTGAACTGTCCTTTTCTCCTTTGAAATCTCTTTATTAATATCCTGGTGTTAAGGGTATCTTGACTGTTCCACACAACCTTTGGTGCATGTTTTTGCGTAATCACACAATACTATTTTTCCTTTTCTAAACTGGTGTCATCAATGGAACATAACCTGTTATCAGTTTTGTGACAGACAAATCAGTTTGCTCCTAAGTTATCGTTATATAAGACATCATTCAATTAATGTTCTGCTTTTAATGTTTTCTTTTCACTATTTTGCTGTGGTTCTTGTGGATGTAGTCCTCTCGGATCATTGGTGAACTTTTTCTGATATCAAATTACTTGTCTACAAATGAGCTGTACTTGTATCAAATCTGTGTCTGATATTGTTAGCTCCGCACACATGTCTTGTATGATAGTGTTTTAGGTTCATTTGGAATGACATCTGGAAGTCTTGAACATTAGATATATTGGTGGAAAATATGAGAGGGCTGCTTGTACTAAATTTGGTCTACGTGATTAACTTGAACTAAAAATGCTTAATTTAGGATATTACCAGTATAAAAAGGAATATAATTGCTGCTTGCAGGGGGCATTTCGTGTGTTTTAACTAATGTGCACAAGATAGGGCGCATTGCTTGTTGACATTGACAAAATGGCTAATAGCTATATTATAGGTTGGAATCCTGATCATTTCATGTTTAAATGTCCAAAAATAGGGCTTTCAATGATATTTTCCCTCCCACCATAATGAACTTCATTGGGAATGTAACAGGCAATGACCTATTAAATAACATTGTTTGTTAGTTAATGTAAGCTAGTCATCCAGTGTTACTTGTGTGGTGTCTACCAAAGTCTTGTAAGTACCTGCTTGGATATGTTGAATTTTGAAATGCTTCAAAAGTACTTTTCAGTATCCAAATTTGTTAGATATGGTTGTGCCAGCTATATTGAAGCACGTTTTCTTCATAAATAAGGGAGGTAAAGAGATTGAGACATGTATCAAGCAGAAGACATGTTGCTTGGTGTCTGTAAACATGAACCTTGGATTATGTTGACATTGGAACGGTGATTGATTGGTCAAACGTGCTTAATATGCTGTTCAGAAGAAACATGGTATTTTGTAGTTTCCTTGGAATTGGTAAAGGATTTAAAAGTGCTGGGTTAGGTGCAGTCTAAATGTAACCTGGTATATGGAAACAGGAGATGCACCTTGTAACAGCAAGAAGAAATTCATTATTGATTGCTGGTGCTAAAAGAAATGGACATAAATGCATATTTCCTTGGGACATAGGTGGTCATGATGGTCCTCTGTTTCTTTGTCAGACACGCAGCACCAGTTCAATGCACGTGAGAGTGATTGGGGCTTCACTTCATTTATGCCACTTGGGGAATTGTATGACCCTGGGAGAGGGTATCTTGTAAATGACTCATGCATAGTTGAAGCTGATGTTGCTGTTCGTAGGGTTATTGATTACTGGTCACATGATTCAAAAAAGGAGACCGGCTATGTTGGTCTCAAGAACCAAGGAGCTACATGCTACATGAACTCTCTCCTTCAAACGCTGTATCATATTCCTTATTTTAGAAAGGTTAGTGTATTCCACTTTCCATAGTTGAACTATTGAAATTACAAAGAGGGATTTCTTCTTCTTCTTAAAAAAAAACTATTGAAATTATGCACAAGCCCCATTACATGAAATGTTAATTGCAGGCTGTATATCATATGCCAACAACTGAGAATGATATCCCATCAGGGAGCATTCCACTGGCGTTGCAGAGTTTGTTTTATAAACTTCAATACAGTGACACTAGTGTAGCAACAAAAGAGTTGACAAAGTCTTTCGGCTGGGATACATATGACTCTTTCATGCAGCATGATGTCCAAGAACTTAATAGGGTTCTTTCTGAAAAGCTTGAAGATAAAATGAAGGTATGGGGGCTATATAGTCTTAGAATTTTTTTGTTCATTGCTAAAATGTATGAAGGATTATTGAAGTCACATTCCTTTTTAATTACTGGTTCAGGGAACTGTCGTGGAGGGCACTATACAACAGTTATTTGAAGGGCACCATATGAATTATATTGAATGCATCAATGTTGACTACAAGTCGACAAGAAAGGAGTCATTTTATGGTACAGATTTTTGTTACAGAGGATAATAGTAATTTATCTGAGATTCATCTTGTGGACCTAACAGAATATTTTATATATATATATATATATATATATATATATATATATATATATAATCATAGATCTTCAGCTTGATGTCAAAGGCTGTCGAGATGTTTATGCTTCTTTTGATAAGTACGTGGAGGTGGAACGTCTTGAGGGTGACAATAAGTATCATGCTGAACAACATGGATTGCAGGTGAGATGCTTTTTAAATTCTTGAACTTTGAGCTTTTGTATGTTTTAACTTGTTTGTAAATGCATTTAAATAAAAATGCTGCATTTTATTTTTTAGTACATAAATCGAATAAGCTGTTATTTGGCATGTATGGCTTGTTTACTTGCCGCCACAAGTGTTTTTGTTTTTTTTTTTTAATTTGTCATTTCCATTTGTTCCTTCCAAAATGGATAACCAATTGATTGACTTGTCCATCTCTTCCTACATTTTTTTTTTAAACTGCTTTGCAAATGCCTTTAAGTTTTTGCTGGGTTTGCTCTTTGACAGATGTTTTCTGATATGCTCACCTTTGGATGTTTTCAGGATGCTAGGAAGGGTGTCCTATTCATTGACTTCCCCCCTGTTCTCCAACTTCAACTTAAAAGGTTTGAGTATGATTTTATGCGGGATACGATGGTGAAGGTTAGTAATTAACTAGAATTATTTTCTTTTATGGGCTGCACATGGTTGGCTTGTGTTGGTTCATCACTCCATTTGTCTTCAATATGTACAACAAGGGAAATGTTCTCTTATTGTTTGATACTCTTTTTATGGGTTTAACTAGATGATTGTAGATAGTGCTTCACCTATTTACTTATTTCTGCAGATAAATGATCGCTATGAGTTCCCTTTGCAACTTGATCTGGATAGAGAGAATGGCAAATATTTATCACCTGAGGCCGACTGCAGTGTCCGCAATCTCTACACCCTTCACAGGTATCAACTTTCCCATGCTATCTGGCTGCATTTATTATTGTATGGCTTGAATGACAAGATGGAACCCTTACCTTGCTGCTGATATCTTCTTTATTGATGAAATGTTTTCATACAATTTGGTTAATGACATCAGTCATTATTTTTTAATCTTTCTTTTGTTTTCTTTTTTTGCAGTGTTTTGGTTCACAGTGGCGGCGTGCATGGTGGACACTACTATGCTTATATCAGACCAACTCTATCAGATCAGTGGTAGGCATTCTATATATATATATATATATCCTTGTTTTTTTTTTTTTAAATTATCAAGTCTGGAAGGAAATGAGAGTCTCTTAGGCTGCTCCCCCCCGCTGTATTTCATACCATCTTCATTTTGTTGAATGAAACTGCATTAGTTAGTATATGTCCTTTTCTCAAGATCGACTCCACCACCATTTCATCTTACTGGCATGCTTTAATTTGGGTTTTCGTGCATATTGTTTTAGAGCATATTCTCAAGTAGCTTCTTTGCCTTGTATTCATGAGTTCTACTGATTGGTATTTGCAATGAATCATATATTTTGGTTTGCTTGGTTGTGTCCCTCATCTCATAATTTAGAACTTTGGCATGCAGGCTCAAATTTGATGATGAGCGGGTAACCAAAGAGGATGTGAAAAGGGCATTAGAGGAGCAGTATGGTGGTGAGGAAGAGGTAAGATTTTTCATCATATTTGCTAGTTTTCGTTTACTTCCAGTACATTTGAATAAATCTGTGTTCCCTGTTTTTTATCCAACAGTTACCACAGACAAATCCTGGCTTTAACAACTCTCCCTTCAAGTTTACAAAATACTCGAATGCTTATATGCTTGTGTATATACGTGAAAGTGACAAGGAAAAAGTAATCTGTAACGTGGATGAGAAGGATATTGCAGAGCACCTCAGGGTGAGATGTTGATTAATTTTTTTATCTAATAAATTTGTGTTTTCATGTCCTGCTTTACAAACAATGTTATTGTTGTGCACTGCAAATATTTCATTTCAGATAAGACTGAAGAAAGAACAGGAAGAGAAAGAGCAAAAGAGAAAGGAAAAAGCTGAGGCCCACTTGTACACTATCATAAAGGTTACATCTCTCTCTCTCTCTCTCTCTCTCTCTAACTCACTCATGCCTATTGCCCAGATGCATTCACAAATTAAATGATGTTATTTAATGTTACTGGTATATCATAGGATCTAGATTTCTTTGAAAATCAATTACTGATGCAGTTATTCTATGCCTTTAGGTTGCACGTAGTGAGGATCTACTTGAACAGATTGGCAAAGATGTATATTTTGATCTCGTGGATCATGACAAAGTTCGTAGTTTCCGTATCCAGAAACAAATAACCTTTAACCTTTTCAAGGTACTCCATTTTTCTTTGTTAATCTATTATTTGGAAACCGTGGCTTGATTTTCATGTTTGCAGCCACTTTTGTTGATGCCTTGTCTCTCAATTTTTTAACGTACTGACAAAGTGTACACAAGTGAGGGCTCAAACATGCTGACAGTTGCACCAAAGGTGTTATTGTCTGGCATATTATTAAATCAAGCATACAAGTGAGCGCTCAAACATGCTGATGGTTGCCCAAAGGTGCTATCATCTGGAATATTTTTAAATTTACAAGCATATAACAAAGTGTGTTGGTTCCTTCTAGGGAGCAGTCACTTCATAAAGCACACATTTTTCATTATTTTCCCTCCCATGATCCTGTTTCAAATTGAGTGATATTTGGATGATGGTCTGCCATGTGCATCAATGTTCAACAGCGAGGATATCAACTTTGATACTGTAATGGAGCACCCATCCTAAAAGTTGAAGCCAGCACAGTGCATGTACACTATATGACCTATATGGGGCCATACCAATACCAAGTTTCATAATTAACCAATATTTGGCCCTCAGTATTAGTAACTCTTTCTTGGATCTTCTTCTTTGTGAGAGTCTTCCTATCAATTTTTGGTACAAAAGTTTCTTGTATCTTATTTTCCATTGTTTTGTTAGTAAAATTCTAATGACGACTATGAATACTGATTGCATATTTTCTTGAAACGTTTGTCAAAGGCAGTTGCATTCATTTGGGTCTTTCTAACTGATGGTATTCTAATTCTTTTCATAGGAAGAAGTTGCTAAAGAATTTGGCATTCCAGTGCAATTTCAACGTTTTTGGCTGTGGGCAAAACGACAAAATCATACATACCGTCCAAATCGGCCACTGACTCCTCAGGAGGAAGCACAATCTGTAAGTAAATATTGATTCTCTGTGTTGCTTGGTCATTGCTAAAGATGCTATTGTGCTATTGTATACATGTTGATTCTCAGGATAATTATGCATACAGACATGTTAATATAGATGTTGCCCCTCCATTGACAAGAACTTTTGTGTTACACCAGAGATATGGAAAATTGAATCTTAGGTCCCTCTCAAATGTCCAAATTCATTATGTTGTTTTGTTTCTTTTGTTCCTAAATGAGAATCCCAGATACCAAATGACCAGACCAAACTGAACCTACAGTCCTATAAACTTTGATTGTTCTGTAGAAGTTTATCTACTTCTGAGTGGTTCAGACCCATAAATATTTAAATGTGTGCTCATAGTAGTATTAGCGTTAGGGGGCACTTGTCTGTTTTATTGTCATAATGACTGGAGGCATTGTAGGTTGGACAATTGAGAGAGGTTTCTAATAAGGCAAATAATGCAGAGCTGAAGTTGTTTCTGGAAGTAGAAGTTGGGCAGGTTTGTTATATACTTTTATCATATTCCATTGATTCCTTTTTAATGCTTTTTTAGGTGCATGGTGATTTTATTATTTGATCTCTTTCTATAACTGATCTCTCTAATAATCCAGGATTCGCGACCTGTTCCTCCACCTGAGAAGACTAAAGAGGATATCCTTCTTTTCTTTAAACTTTATGATCCATCAAAAGAGGAACTCCGGTATTCCCACTTACAATTCACTGTAGTTAGGAATCACATGCACGATTACTGTTGCTGAACATCTTTGATGACAGGTATGTTGGGAGGCTGTTTGTGAAGGGTAGTGGTAAACCATTGGAGATCCTGACAAAACTAAATGAAATGGCTGGCTTTGCTCCTGACCAGGAGATTGAACTTTATGAGGTTAGTCTTCCACATTCAGTGTGAAGTTTAACTCTATTCTGTTTGCGGCGATTAAGGCATAAATTCTGTTTGCAGCATCTGTTTAAGGCATCAAATATTTAGTTTCAGCAAATAACTTACCATTCTGTTTTTGTATTCAGGAAATAAAATTTGAACCTAATGTCATGTGTGAACACATTGACAAGAGGCTCACTTTTCGTTCTAGTCAGGTACATAAAATCAACTTCTAAATGCGAAGCTCTTATGATTAATTTCTTTAGCAAGTTACTTTGTCTTCAATTTGGTATTCACTCCTGGTTACTTTTGCAGCTTGAAGATGGAGATATTGTTTGCTTTCAGAAACCCCCTCAAATGGGAAGCAATGAACAGTGCCGCTACCCTGATGTGCCTTCATTCCTTGAGTATATGCACAATCGCCAGGTATGCCATGGTTTGATAAGAGAGAATTTTCCATGCTGTTTGACAGTACATTTTGCTGTTCAAAACTTGATTTCTGTACTACCATGACTTGGTAGTTTTCATTCTGCTTGCTGGCTGCTTGGCATGTGGTGTAATGGCACATTTTCAAACCATAGTTGTCAGACTTGGCACGAAAAGAGGCCGGGTAACTGGTTCTACCAGGCAGGTCTGCAATTTCCCTTTTTTTGGCAGTAAAAGGAATGCAAAAAAAAGAAGATTTGAGCAGTTATTCTGCAACATGAAATTTTAAGAATAAAAAAGAATGGAAATAGTAAAGAATCTTGTTTCAAAAGCATCTGATGATATTCTTGTTTTGATCCCCCCTCTATTTGTTTCTTGCAAGATCTGTAATTGAATAAAAACCAAAAATTACAAGATTTTTTGGACTATAGATCCACTTCAATGCATGGAGAACACATTATTGAAGGCTAGTGGACGGTCACAATCAAGAAGAATGAAATTCCAAAACCATTAACAATAATAGTTTTAGGAGTTGAATACAGCATCAGCAAAGAATCTGAATGAAGAAGACCTAAATTGGCATGGAAAACCTAACTCGACTAGATACAGTGATGAGAAATCAAATGGAGATGAACTTGAATGCTCAACCAAGTCAGTATTGGTATCCATCTAATTCCACCGTCTATCTTATACTATAACATAAAAACAGACAATGGGTCGATGACGTGAGCTGAAATGCAGTGATAAAGAATTAGTTTGTTTCCAGAGCTCAGTTTCCTCTGGGTTCACTTTTATATGGGAAGGAAAATAATGCCATTTAGTTCTAATTTTTGGGGTTTTGTTTTTTTTTACTTTATCTTATCCAGTTTTATGGTTGATCATGCCAGGTCTTGACCTGGTTTCACTGGGATACCTGGTCTGGGTCGCTAAAAACCCTGCCAGGTCACCTGGGTTTTTCTGGTGAATGTCTTGGACAGTTAAAATGGAAACCCAGATGGGTCCATGGCTCGAGTCTCTGGGTTCCAGAACCATCCGTCCTGGCTGGGTTTGACAACAATGCTCAAACTACGTTATCATGAGCTGCCATCTCTTAGATATATTAATACTACCATTTTTGCATATTTTGTATTCCACTACATAGGTTTTATTTTTCCTGATCTGTAGGTTGTTCGATTTCGATCTTTGGAGAAATCAAAAGAGGATGAATTTTGTCTTGAGCTGTAAGTGAATTTATAATTTGTTATCCTGGAACGCAACTAATTGGTTGAAGTCTTTATTTTGTGTTTGCTTATACTCTTAACTATTTCAGATCAAAGCTCCACACTTATGATGATGTTGTGGAAAGAGTAGCTCACCATCTAGGCTTGGATGACCCATCCAAAATTAGGCTTACATCCCATAACTGTTACTCCCAGCAACCTAAACCCCAACCCATCAAGTACCGGGGAGTGGATCATTTATCTGATATGCTGGTGCACTACAATCAGGTATACCATAGAAGTGTAGATCTCTACCGATTCTTTTGTTTTTCTGTTCAGATAGCTGAAGTGAATTTGTATGTTTGTCTTGCTTGATAGACATCTGATATTCTATACTATGAAGTATTGGACATCCCTCTTCCAGAACTGCAAGGCCTTAAAACATTAAAGGTTGCATTTCATCATGCTTCCAAGGATGAGGTAAATAATCGCAACTCATTGTTTTTTTATGAAAATAATATGCATATTTTAAGTTTTGTGCTTCATGGAATCTCTTATGTTCACAGGTAGTGATTCATACCATCAGATTGCCAAAACAGAGCACTGTAGGTGATGTCATCAATGACCTTAAGACAAAGGTAAATAATCACAACTCTTTCAGGACAAAGGAAGTTTTTAATCCGCCTCTTGTTTATACCTTTTTTTTGCATGGTTTATTTCGTAACTCGTGCGGAGGTTGCACCAACTGATGTGAATACCAATCACTTTCCCAATTGCTTCCTTCCCTCCTTGTGCTCTTTCTTTCTGGACAAAGGAATTAACCACGTGCCTTGTTATGGAATAGGTGGAGCTGTCTCATCCCAGTGCTGAACTTAGATTGCTTGAGGTTTTCTATCACAAGATCTACAAGGTATCACCTTTTTTGTAATGGTTGTTTACTTTGAAAAATATCAATTACATAGATTAGTTGTTGCCTTCCGAAGTAAGGGTCCTGTGATTCGTTATGCTTATTTCCCTTTGTTTTTTCACTTAGAAATGCGCAAACTCTGTTCTAAATGGATGAAATGTTTTGAATCATTAATCGTTGCAAGTAATGTAGTGATTGAATTATGTGGAATTGTTTACATTATAGGTAAATAGTTTTTTGCAAACTCAATTGTTTTTATATCAGAGTTGAATTACTTGAGTTTGAGAGTGCTTGCATCACATGCTCACATATACTAGAATATGTTTTCACATGTCATGGGTGGTAAAAATGATGCACATAAAACTAATAATTTGATGAAAAACCTGCAATAGCTTACATAAAGTACAGTTATGGTAGAGTCTAATAAAACAAACAGATGACATTCTGGAAAACATTATTGATTCGAACCAAATATCTAATGGACTAATGAGATATGGGGGTATACATGTAAAATGATTAAACCTCAAGTTTTATATGGGATGTTAGTACCACGAAGGATTTCATTTCATAACGTTTAGACCTTAAATTTACACCTTTAAGTTTATACAGCCAAACACTTAACAGCTCTTTAAAATTTAGAATATTGTCGGAGATGCCCTGAAATGTTTTCCCCAAGAGTATGAATTTGTTCAGATTTATGCTAAATCTAAAAAACGACCTGCCATGAACATATTCATCAATAATACACTGGATCTGTCTTTATATTTGTAGCTCCTAGGAATTTGAATTGATGCTTTTTACAAATGGGCGTGCATGATCTCTTAACCTGTTATGTCAACTTTAGCCTCTTTGTTGTCTTGTTTCTAAGTATGCAACCTCATCTTTTCAGATCTTTCCACATAATGAAAAAATCGAGAACATTAATGATCAATACTGGACACTACGTGCAGAGGAGGTAAGCCTATCTCAGTGTGGATGAAATTTATCTGTAAGCTAGATGCATTGCGGAACTGGATCTGAGTACATTATTGCTGACCATTCAGTTTGACATGGAATTATGAATTGCTTAAGCCCGCATCCCACTCCTCTCTCTTGACATGCATCAATATGCACGCTATACCGTTGATCCTTGAATTCAAACTTTTTTCAAATGCTCTAGACTAGTCCCTAGCTTAAGGAAAGAAATATCTAATTCATATTCCACCTTATATATTGCTCAAGCTTCCAAGTAACCTTGGAATAGAATGGCAGCGATAGGAAAAATGATCTCTTGTTTGTCAAATATGACGGGAAAAAATTTCATCAAAGTGGAGAAATTGCAGAAAGTCTTTCAGACCTTTTTTCTCAGTTCTCATGTTTTGAACTAATTTTCTCCCTGTTCAGTATATGTACTTGTTTGCATATTCCTTGATATATTTTGTTGATGGATGTTTCCATTAATGATGCATCTATTTTGTGACACATTGCCTCAGATACCTGAAGAAGAGAAAAACCTTGGTCCTCATGATCGTTTGATTCATGTATATCATTTCATGAAAGACACAACTCAAAACCAGGTGGTAAGTACATTTAAATTTTATTTCAACTGCATTTTGTTTGGCACTTGCTTTAATTGGCTCCTCCCCTATGGCAGTTATTAATTACTTTCATGTTTTGTTTTTCGAGGTATCTATGTTTCTGCCATATCTTTTTCAATGCTTGTTTGTGTTTTATATTAACAGCAGGTTCAGAATTTTGGAGAACCATTTTTCCTGGTCATTCATGAGGGCGAGGCTTTAGCTGACGTCAAAATGCGTGTACAGAGAAAATTGCAGGTTCCTGATGAAGAATTTTCAAAGGTATTATTTAATTACAGAAGTAATCATTGATGCACTATATATGGTAGACCATCTGCACTTTTCACATTTCATTGCATTTCCATGGTTGAGACAGACAGTATTTCACCACGTATCATGCTAACAAGATTAGTTTTCTGGAGATGCAAGCTTTTGTTTCTTTATTTGTAATTTATTTGGTCTTTTTTTGTGTGCAGTGGAAGTTTGCATTTTTGTCACTAGGTCGCCCCGAGTACCTTCAAGACTCAGACATTGTGTCCAATCGTTTTCAGGTCCCCCACTCTCACATGCCTGCCATTTTTCATGGGCACTGACATGACAACTTTTCTTATTATTTTATGCTTTACATTTTCTGTTTGGTTCAGAGAAGGGACATTTATGGTGCTTGGGAGCAATATCTTGGACTCGAGCATTCTGACAATGCTCCCAAAAGGTCATATGCTGCTAATCAGGTATTTACTTGTGTTGTAATTTGCAGTAAGCATTAAGCTTATTGCCAAGGTTATTGGGTGAGCTAAAGAATGATAGTAGAAATTATAATGGCAGATGATGATTTAAGAACCACCAATAAAATGCACTGCATGCACTCTGATGATAATGAATTCCGTTCCTCAAAAGCTTTGTTCTGACCTTGTCTTCAATTTGCAGAATCGTCATACATTTGAGAAGCCGGTAAAAATCTACAATTAGGAAGCAATGAGGAAGTAACACGAGTGCATCAAGTGACTTTAATACCCTGTTTGCATACAAAATGAGCAAACAAGGAAGAAGCAGGCTTTCAAGCAGTGCAAATCAGTGGGTTTTGATAGATGTGTAATTCTTTCATGTAGGGAGAGGGTAAACTTATGCCTAAGAACTGCGTTCCCTCAATAGTTTTGACTCTCTTGCACTCGGCTTTCGGGTGTAGTAGATGACATTTGATCCTTAAATCCATTGTAATTTAGTACATAAGATTTTGATATGGGGGATGTATAGAGGGTATAGGTGTGTGTTCTTAAGTTATTGTCTTTCCTTTCGCAATCATCCCTTTGTGGATTTCCCTAGATGTATTAGAGAATCATTTGAGTCTCCTTTTGAGGCACATGTATAATTTGTTGTTTGTTTACTTGTTCTTGGCTTCCCTGTATTTCTGCAAATGAAACACCAATTCCCTTCAAACCGATCCTCACTTTCCTCTTTAGTCTTCCTCTTTCTCTGTCTCCGACCCGAGGTTAACCTTCAGCCAGGTCGGCCAAAATGGAATCAGCTTGGATCAAATTAGAGCTGCCACACTTTCCTTGTGTCATTCCTCCTGCATGTTTGATGTGCAACTGACAAATTACTTTCTTATGGAATTGATTAAGGGTTGCATGCAAACAGCCAAATAATTGCTGGCTCTTGTCTGCCACTTGAATGGTAAGCAATCGACTTCGAATAAGGATCTCTGTGATTTTGGCACGTGTTGCTAGGTCGGCGGCTAGGTCTGGTGGCTTTGGTGTTGATTGCCTCCCGCTCAACCTTGTTTAAAGCATTGGTATAAACAGCAGCAACCTCAACTGGCCCCGGCTGCCAGAGATTGTATTTGTTTTTGAACGGTCAGCATGTTGTCAGGGCAGCTTTTACGACAGATTTTCCTTTCGGATTAGTTTTAAACAAAAGTTTGACATTTGTTTCGCACTCGAACATGAGAGGAACTATGTGAAAACAATGTTTAAATTGATACATGCTTTTAGTGTGCAGACTGGTTTCACATCGAAGTGTTTGGGTAACATATGCGATTGAGATTGAGACTGAGAGTGAATGTGAATCTCCATGCCATCATCTCAACCATTTGTCGGTGGACTAGAATTGTTGATGTAGTGTTATAGTTGTTATACCTAATTTGAGTTCTTATCCTATCCAGGATCCAGGTTGATGGATCAATCAACAAGTCATTTTGCTAATATTAAAACAATATCATTTTGGATATTAATCTTAAATTTTTTTCTTGAATTTGACCTGGCTAGGTTGTGTTTTGCCGAGTTAATATTTGAAACAGTTCACAATGAAATACAATTCAATTCAGGTTCTAGGTGGATGATGATGAATCACCACCACCAAGTTGATCCACATACAAATCGGTCTTAATCAAGTTCTGGATCAATTTTGCATGATTCAATTTAGCTAGGAAGTCCAATGAACTTTTAATAGCCTAAGTGCTCTTTGAACTTGAAATTCTAATTTATGCCATTCATTCACAGCAACAGCAAGTCTCGTAGTCTACTACAGTAAAGGTTGCGAATTGGATGGGTGATCCAATGTCTTTTTTTTTTTTTGAACGTTAACTTCATTTTTTTCATAATTAGGGAAATGAAGTTTATGGATTGGACAAGAGCAAATATTAATTTTAGTATCCTAACCATGAAAGTCTCATTGTCCTTGCTTTGTGGGTCGGTTTGGCTCCATGTTGACAGTGCATCGCCATCACATCAAAAGCTTCGTTTACATTCTAAAGGCAACATTCAAGACACATAAACATAAACAGAGAGAGAGAGAGAGAGAGGATATTGGCCACGGCATCCAAGTTTTCCATACACATAAATATAGATAACAAATTAATTACAACGATACCTTGCTTACATTTTTAAGTTAGTCTGGTAGCAATAGCAGGTCTTGGTGTTTCTGAAATCTTAGGAAAGCATTTACAGTACTCAAAATTCTGGAACTTGAATTCTGCAAAATCTTCAAGAAAGCAGATACAACTCTCCAGCAGAACTGGCATGCTTGTACTTTATGTGCCAGCTTTCCTTTCTGGTGTTGCTTCTTTTGTGCTCTATCCAAGTCATGATCTCAGGTTGTTCTTGGTTAAAGCAACCCTTACCATACATTTCTTCAAGAGGGTCATTGAGGTAAGACATCTGTGATCATGAAACTCTTAAATAGTTTGCTTGGAACTTGGGTTGCTAACTGGTTTTGAACTTGTTCTATCATGTCATGCAGGTGCTGTGTGTTCACAAATATAGTATTAGTGGGGTGGTTCTTGATTCTGCAATTCTTATAAGTTCAAGTTATTTCTCAGCTACTTCAACCATGATATATGGTCAGTATCTAACACAAGGGTTTCCTGAGCCACAGCTGGACTTGAAGTATCCAGGGATTTTGCTGTTCATGTTGGAAACCTTCGGCAACTTCTACCACCACCAAGTTCTTGCCTCTTTGAGAACAAATGATGACAAAGAATACAAGATTCCAAAGGGTGGTTTATTTGACCTGGTGATCTGCCCTCACTATCTCTTTGAGGTGTTGGGGTTTATAGGGATATTTTTCATTTCTCAAACACTATTCCTTTTGCTTCACTTTAGGCACTATTGTTTACTTGATTGGAAGGAGTTACGCTACTAGGAGATGGTACCTTTCCAAGTTCGAAGATTTTCCCAAGGATGTGAAGGCTCTTATTCCTTTTGTATTTTGAACGTTAACTTCCTTTTTTTCATAATTAAGGAAATGATTCATATCCTTTTTACTCTTAATCAACTTTGAATGTCCCAATATTTGAATGATTTGCTGGTGCTAATTATGAAATAACGTCTAAGACTTGCTCTCGTGAGTTTGTAAGAGATTGCCTTGCTAGAATTTTTAGGATATTGTTTAATTTAACTAACCAGCAAAACACAAGATTGCTTTGCCAGTTTTTTTAATTATCGAACATAGAAATGGATTTGTCAAAAGGGTCACGAAGCAATCTCATTTGTGTGAGTTGTGTTCTATAAAAATAAATAATAATAATAAAAAAAACCCTAGAGGAAGCCATGCCACTTCTGCAAGTGTCAACCGTGATAGTGCCCTTTGTGATGCCTCAAGATACTACTTGTTTCTTGCTCAATCTCATGTACTAAGCTTCCAAATTAAATTTGGCATAAGGCCCATTTCTTCCTGTAGTCTTGAGATTTAACTGATCTTCAATAAAAGGTCATTAAATCATTCCATGTGGCTCCATGCCAAGCCAGACAGAATTCCATGTACCTTGTTAACCGCTTGTTTCCTTGGTCTACATTTCTAGACTTTTGGAAGTTTAATGCCAAAAAACCCTTACGTGTCCGCTTCTTCTTCACAAGCACAAGAAACTGCACGGTCTCCTGCTCAAGATCACATGGTTTTAAGGGCCTTTCTCTGTTTAAATGCAAGGCATCCATCCGTCTATCCACCCACCTCTTAGCTAAAGTTGCTAGATATTGCAGAGAAAACGGAAGTGAAGAAACATGTTGCCCATGTTGCCGAGACTTTTCTTTCCACCTCCTTTCTTTATCAAAGCAATGTCAGTGATTTGTGTCGTGTCATTAGGAAATGTTGGGCTCTCAGAGATTAGGGGAAAGCACATGCAATACTCCAAATTCTTGAATATTGGTGAAAAGAAGCCCATCGAAAAAAAGATTCAAGTCTCTAGTAGAACTGGCATGCTCATTGCTTACACACCAGCATTTCTTGCCGGCGCTGCTTCGTTCGGGCTCTTCCCAAATGAGGATCTCAGGTTTTTGTTGGTCAAATCCACTCTAACCTTCCATTTCTTCAAAAGAATACTTGAGGTAATTGATCTCCCCCAACCCTCTCTCTCTGTCTCTAGCAATTTGGCAGTCTAGTAAAGAAGATAAGCCATGAAGTAACCAGAAAATGTTTTTCTTCACCAGGTGCTATTCGTTCACAGATACAGTGGAGGGATGGAAGTTGAGTCTCTAATCCCTATCACTCTTAGTTATTTCACATCCTCTGTGTTTATCATCTATGCTCAACACCTAGCACAAGGACTCCCAGAGCCAGAAATTGATTTGAAGTATCCAGGGATTGCATTGTTTGTAGTAGGAATCAGTGGTAACTTCTACCACCATCGTCTCCTTTCCAAACTGAGAAGCAAGAATGACAAAGAATACAAGGTCCCCAAGGGAGGCTTATTTGACCTAGTGATTTGCCCTCACTATCTGTTTGAGATTCTTGGGTTTTTGGGGATCTCTCTCATAGCTCAAACATTGTATGCCTTTTCCTTCTTTGTTGGAACAACTCTTTACCTGATGGGAAGGAGTTATGTCACGAGGAGATGGTACCTTTCACAGTTCAAAGATTTTCCCAAGGATGTAAAGGCTCTCATCCCTTCTGCATTTTAAACCTGTACAGAGACGAAAAACAAATTTGATGACTTTCCCAAGGATATCAACACAATCATTCCTTGCTTTTTTTTGAATGTTTCGAACATAGAATTGGAGTCATCAACATGTTTCACTCTGGAATTATGGCTCTGTGCTCCGTATCAAAAGGGTCACAAACCATGACTGTAAACCTCCATCCGGGGTCTGGCATTAGGTTTTTGTAATAACTCGCAAGTTATTTATGCCTTGTTTGTTTCAAGGAAAATGAATTCCTGGAATTCATTTTCCTTACTTTCCCATGTTTGGCAATAATATAAAAAGGTAGTCAACGGAAACTTAATTCCGGTCAATATTTTAGAGCCGTTTTATTAAAGGAAAGTGTTTTCCTTTTGATAAAAAAAGGAAAACACTTTCCTTTTTTCAGTAGGGCTCCGTTCACATATCACACAATCTCTCTCTTGTCAAAAACGTTTGGAAGCAAAAACAATTACAGAAACATTCACTGGACAATTGAAGCATTTTGCTTGAACAAGTTTAGGTATTTTTTTTCCTCTATTTCCTTTATATTTGTATCTGCTTCATAGATTTGTGTAAAAATTATAGCATTCCATTTCCATAAATTTGTTACCCATCATAAATTTTCCATAACATTTCCATAACACAGCAAAAATTCATCACGCAAGCCACGAAAAACACAATTTTTCCATGACAGTTTTCTTCAAAAACAGCTCACATTCGGCAGTTTTATTCTAACCAAACAAACCGATTCAAGGCACTTAAAAATCCCCAAACTATGTTAATCAATCTTCCCCAGCAAAAAGCAGCCCCTCCCTGTTACTCCATCCCCTGATCCAGCCCCTCCCTTGCTTTGTTTTTTTTTAACAGTAGCCGGGGGAGAGAGAGGAGAACTGGGAAGGAGGAGCCCTATTGCCCCTTGACACTTTGTCTTGCATCTGTGTTGAATATGTGCTTCTTTGAGCACAAATGGCGAGAGATACAGAGAGGGAACCGAGGCATGAGAGAAACCGAGAGGGAGAGGGAACAGGGGAAGGGGAATGAGAGAAACCGAGAGGGAACAGGGGGAATCGTCGACTGAGAGGGAGAGGGAGAGGGAACATGGAACAGGGAATAGGGGAATGGGAGAGGGGAATCGACCGAGAGGGAGGGAGAATGGGAGAGGGGAATGGAATTAATTTGATAAAGGAAGCTTTGAAGGAATTAATTTGATACGAAGTCAGGGGAAGGAAGCTTTGAAGGAATTAATTTGATACTTGTGAAGTCAGGGGAGGGAAGCTTTGAAGGAATTAATTTAATACTTGTGAAGTCAGGGGAAGGAAGCTTTGAAGGAATTAATTTCTGTGTTTGTGCGAGAGTTAATGAGGGGAATTACATATGGTCATATAATTATTGTGAATAATTATATCATTACCGTGTGAAGTAGGATGTTTAAATACATGTTACATTAATAAGGGGAATTATAATAGAATAATAAACATAAATTTGTGTTTTAGTTTGCTTTGATTAATATATGATTAGTGTTTGATTATATTTCTTATGAATTGTACAATAAGAAATATATGGATAAATTTGTGGGACTATACCGGTAATTATATGGATTTTATTGTGCAATGTTTATTGATTGTTGTGAACTTATGAATTGTATAATTTTGATATTATACTCTTTGTAATTTTTATATTTACTTTTGTTTCTAAAATGTTGTACAATGAACTAAAAAATTGCATATTCTAAACTTTATGAACATGCATATCCCAATCATGACAATTTTCTCAACAAAAAAATTATCCAAAAAACCCATCAAAATATTTTTTCAATCTATTTATCTTTTAAACAAAACTTCATACCAAAAAAAAAAACCAAATATATAAGAAAAAAAAATATAGTAATAGGTTTTACTTAAAAAATATTTCACAAGCTATGTATGAATATAAATATATTATAATAAAAAAAATTCATCATTATACTTTTTAGATTTTATTCTTTTATTGCAAGTGATTAAATATTTATATTAAATATTATATATATATTAGATATATTTGAAAGAAAAATAATTCATTAATAAATTATTTTCCAGTTCATTTTCCATAACATAATCAAACACTGGAAAGTGTTTTCCAGTTCATTTTCCATAACACTACTAAACATTGGAAAATACTTTCCCAGAATTCACTTTACAGGAATTCACTTTCCTCGGAATTCATTTTCTAAAAAAAAACAACTTTCCTGCAAACAAACAGAGCCTTAATAGACTCGAACGGTCATTTATTTATTTTTATTAAAAAAAACATTATGTTGATTATCAAGTTTTGCCAAATAAACTAAGTTATAAATTAATCCATCAATTAATCAATTTTTTTTTAAATTAATATTTTTTTGGTTTAAATTAAAATCTAATCTGGATAAAATTCTAAATTGTGGATTTTCATGGTAAAAAAAAATATATTTTTTATAGTTTAAGATTTAATTAATTAACATTATAATTTTTCATTATCATTGTCTTGAAGAAGTGGGAAAAGTTAGCTTTTGCCTAATTAAAATCTTTTTTTTTGGTCAATTGAGATTTTTGTTTTCCCAATGAAGTTTTAGCCAACGAAGACCCTTTTTACAGGTTTTCTTCTAATTCTGTTTATAACTTTATTATTATTATATATTATTGACAATTGATTTACTTGTTAATTATATAGATTTGTTTCCATACGTTCCTCACTATATTTCTACTTATAACTTACAAAAGATTGCCTATATTCATTCCAATTAATTAATTATAAATTTATTATTTTTATCGGGTCCACCTGACGAGTCAACCTCCATCCATAAATTCAGATCGAATTCCGGATGGGTCAAAATATCGTCCCCGTATCTTTCCCTCAACCGATTATTATAGGTCTCCTGAAAATAAAAAAAAAGTAATCATCATATTCAATACAATGAACATAATAACTTACAAAATAAAATGGTTGAAAACAAACATACCACGAAATGCTGAGCACGGTTATCAACGAACTGTTGCACCCCCTTCTGGCGGTCTTGACTCCGCACGTGCGTCTCCACAAACAGCTCCATCGGGCTCGGTTCACATCCAAGAGACGCAGCCTATAATGAAAAAAGATATATTAACAACAACTGAATTTAACGATATATTTCATTTAAATTAATCTTACCATCCGTTTCGCATGTGCAGCAAACGGAACGGAGCTGCCAGTGTGCGTTGTCACCCCGCCATGAATTGGCCGATTCCGGTTGCCAGCACCGGACTGTGAGCGTTGTGTGAACCGCTCAGACGTCATGTGCTCAAGATAGTGCGGCCATATATCTTCCGGGATGTATATCGGTTTGAAATCCCTCCAAACCGCAACATCGTTCCAGCCTTGGAAACCCCTATCCCTTGCGGTTTTTTTTTGCCTTTTTCTGTGCTTCATACCAAAAATCAAGCAACCTACTTCACGCAACCAAAAATTACATTTCGAAACATAAATTTTTGTCTAAAAAAAATCATGTATTGTTTTCGATCTTACCTAGTTGCCGCGTGATTTTCCCACACCCTCCTCACAACAGTGTTATGCTCACTGTCCCAGCAGAATTTGTGCTGTGTATAAATAAACAAGTTTAAATAAAAACAATAATTTATTTACAATTATATTAATAATTTATTAGAAATAAGCTGAAAATTATAAATTAACACCAACCTGAAATCTGCCAAACCATGCATTGATTTGAGGCATCCATTCAGGATGCTTGGATATCTGACTCCATTGAAACAATGGAATCTCCATCGATGATTTAAACGCTGATGATATTACTCGGGCGGCTTCAATGTTTGTGAACCTGAAAATAAATGAAATAAATTCAATAGTGATTACTTCATAAATTATGTTGTAATTTTTTTTAAAAAACTAAAACCTTAACAAACTTACATCGAAAGGTCGTCCTTCCACTGTGCCTCGTACTTGCGGCTAAATTGATTCCGCTGCGAAGGCATGCCGCCTCTGCGCTGTGAAGTACCGCTGGAAGAGGCAGCATCGGTTGACGTCGCAGGTGGTGTAGGTGCCTCTTCTTGAGCGGCACCTAAGGAAATATCATCCTCGCTGCTAGACAAACTAGCAGCGACCGCACTTGAGCGACCAGCTCTGGTTTTTGTTCTACGCATCTACGCAATTTGATACAAATAATTATATAATTAAATTCAAATGTAAAAAAAAAAATTCGACAGCACCTCCCCTATACCGGATACTACCCAAATCCACAAACCTGCATATATTAACAATAGCCACAACCAATTTACCCAATCTATACTAATTATTCCAACATATTCAATTACTAATCCTAAGGTAAATTCAACATTAAGAATTACAATTCAACAAATTATTCAATAATTATGCCAATACAACAAAACAATAAATTAAAAAAAAACTCTAGAATAACAATCAAAATAAATGGAAAAAATTAAACACAAAGCATGCAATAATAGAGTAAAACTAATAATTATTCCAACATATTCAATTACTAATTCTAAGGTAAATTCAACATTAAGAATTACAATTCAACAAATTATTCAATAATTATGCCAATACAACAAAACAATAAATTAAAAAAAAAACTCTAGAATAACAATCAAAATAAATGGAAAAAATTA
>Ga0325405_1000032_pt1 | contig 119146 bp, 51 predicted proteins | sample PopdelMetagenome_21_FD_205663 | JGI IMG/M metagenome (GOLD analysis project Ga0325405, IMG submission 205663) | Populus deltoides microbial communities from Bellville, Georgia, United States - Xylem-Control-R2 | ecosystem: Host-associated > Plants > Phyllosphere > Stem > Wood/Secondary xylem...
GAGTTATTTTTAAACTTATCAAATTAACCGCATTACATTAAAAAAATATTTAATTTCTCATTATTATATTTGTTTTGTTTGTGTGTTTTAATTTCACTCTTGATGTAGAAATTAAGGTTATCAAATAAATTACGTACCTTCATCATCATAACTTTTTAACCTTAAAAAAGCATAATCTTAATTTGGTACAAAGTTATGATCTAATATTAAGGTTGAAAACAGTTACAATAAAAGCTCTTGAAATTAATTATAATGTTAAAGTTGTGGATTTAATTAATGAAATGGTTAATCTAGGATAAGAATATTTGTATAATTTTAAGAAAATACAGGCAATAACTATATATAGTAAGGTAAATCCAAGATTAAAATGGATGAACCGTCTAAGAAATTTAGCCTTGATATATAGCTTGAAAATATTTCATTATTAAAATAAAATGTATATATTAAAGAGTTCATTCGATATACTTTTATTAGATTTGAAATTAATGTTATATTTCATGAGCTAGTTCACTGGTTCATGTTCTATAGTTCAATTTCCAAGATATCCTAAGTACTTAATTTTAAGATATTTATCTATGTAATTCGATACAAAAAAATCTACTTTTTTTTGAGAAATTAAAATAGTAGAGAATTGAATTGATAGTTTAATAATTAATGACAACCAACTCGATGAGATTTTATAAAACAATAAAATGACACAATAATTATTGATTTGATTGTATATTTTTCTTTATTGTCTTCGTTGTTGATTCCTTAATTTTCTTTTATTTACTAATTAGAGAATAATAAAAAATATTCATCTTCATTATCTCAAACAGTTTTTGGTTGAATATAGTGTAGAAAGGATCTATAACTTTTTTTTTTTGCATAAAAATAATTTAAAACTGAAAAATAAAATTAGTAGGTATAGGATACAGTCAATATGGTATAATCTTATCAAGAAACTAATATTCGGTGAAAAAAAAAAAAAAAAAAAAAGAGCATAAAGAAAAGAGGCAACTACAGGAGGACATATAAGGTCGTTGGGTAAAGTGGCAAACACGAGTCTTCGTTGCCAACAACAGCCGTCTATTTTTCCCTTTGGGGTGGGTGAGACAAAAGCCCAACTTCCGACGAAATTGCCACGTTGCTCAAAACATAGGATCGTGATACAAAGAGATACCCAATCACGGATGGAATTAATGGCATATATTAATAGCATAGAAAATAAATTAAAAGATGAAACAAAGAAATGTAATTTAATCAGGAGTACTTGGTCTCGACTTATTATTTCTTTTATATATATAATTATGGGTGTTTGGATGAGCTTATTTATTTACGTATTTTTTGATTAATTTTTTAAAATTTTAAAATTAACAATAAAATAAATATTTTACGTCAATGTTTTTTATATGGTGTGGATAAGACTGGTTAGAAGTAGAAAAAACCAGCGGACTTTCAGAAGAAACCATCAAAGCTTACAAGTGAAAGCTAGCTGATGATGTCTAACGCTCCCACAGTCTCTCTCTACTACCCATAGATTTTGGAACACTTCAATTCAATTGGCCAATCAATCATTATCATGGATCCCTAGTGATTTATTTATAAAATAAAAGACACGCCAGCTGGAGAGGAGGAGGAGGGAAGGGGAGGGGAGGAGGAGGTGTTAATAATAAAACATTTGGACGGTAGGTCCATGAAGACGAGCCTTGATTCTACGCCATACATGCCACCTACTTGCCTCATCATTTATCAACAATCTGACACGCTTATACAAGCCGTCGAATCCTGTGCCTTACCTCGACGAAGCGTTAAATTAAACATCGAACTATATAAAACAAAAAAAAAGAAGCTTGTAATTTCATGCATGAGATTTATCTACTCACAATCCGACGAAAAACAATATATAGTAGAAATCTGGCTTCTACCACTGTATTATTCTTGGAAGCAGATTTACTATCGAATTTAATAGCTTCACTGACATAATTTTTTTACTATTTAAACTCATAGTACATTAGTATATATTTTATCAATGGGTTTACGGACAATACTAGTCTATCAAAAAAATTCTCGTTAATAATTTCTAGTTTGTTAATGAATCTATAAATAATAAATTTATTAATGGATTTACAGAAGGACAAAGCATGCTAAAATTTTTTTACCAGCTTTATTTTGTTGGTATTTCCCTTAAAAAGTTTGTCATATGATCGATAAAAAAACCGTATGCAATTTCACCAGTGTTTTTATTTTTATATCGATGTATCCATCTATAAATATAACATATCACAGATATAATACCATATGTAATTCAATCAGAGTGTTAACAGTAGCAGTGACATTGAGATTAATTCTTTTTCAACTCTCTGGAATATACAGACAGATGTGGTCCCTTGGTAACCCTGTCCGTAATATTTTAAAAAAACTATATTGAACATGAGTAGTAAAATAATTAAAATCAAATATATAAAAATAAATTAAAATAATATAAAATTAAATATTTATTATAAATTTAAACAGTTATACGTTTAAAAATAATAAATCTAAAACGAAGGCGACACTGGAGGGGGAGGGGGAGGTGGAGGAGGAGGGGGAGGCTAGTCACTGCCGGGATCGTGGGGCCAATAAAGAGGATCACATAGACCACCCATGTGTGATTTACGTTCAAATATAATAAATCTAAGACAGAGACGGCGTTAAAGGAGGAGGAGGAGATTGGTCATTGCCGGGACCGTGGGGCCAATAAAGAGGATCACACAGACCACACATGTGCAGGGGCGGAGTAAGAAAAAATAGTTAGGGGGGGCCAAATTATAAATTAGAGGGGGTCAAGAAAAAAATTCAGTTATTTTTATTAAAATTACAAATATTTACAAGGGAGGGGCATTTTCTTGCAGGGGCCCCAGCCCCTGCCAGCCCCCCTCCCTCCGCCACTGCACATGTGTGATCTCATTTTCATTACCACTCAGTAGAATTCTTCATATTTCGTAGTGAGTCGTTCATATTTTTTTTATTGAGATGAGCCGTCTGATCATATACTAGTTGGTCTAACACAGCCTCAAACTCTGGAGTTTGAGTGCTCGAGACCGATTGCAAGCATCCAAAGGTTGACACACTATGCGTCGTCCGCAAGTTCTTGGGCGTAGTGTTAGAGACTCCGTACACTCGATTTCTATTAGGCCACCAAATGATCTTGTCCCAACCATAAATTTGGATCAAGATCCGGATGGGTCGAAAGATTGTCCTTGTATCTCTCATTCAATCGATTGTTATATGTATTTTGGAAAGAAAAAATAAATTCATCAAATTGAAGGAAATCATAACTTAATAAAATTATGGTTGAAAACTAACATACCACAAAGTGCTGAGCTCGACTATTCATGGACTAATGCACCATTTTTTAGCAGTCATCACTCCGCACATACATTTCAATAAAGAGCTTCATCAGGCTTGGCTCTAAGAACCATAACATACAAGATAAAAATATTGTCAGTTAAATATATTTATAAGAAATAACAAAATAAAAGAAAGAAAGAAAGAAAATCTTATCATTCACTTCACATGTGAAATGAATGGAACGGAGCTGCCAATGTTGATGGTAACGAAACCGTGAACATGCCGGTTCTGGTTCTCTGCACCAGACTGTGACTGTCATGTGAATCATGCGGACATCACGTGTTGAAGGTACTCCACCTATGTAGTCTTCAAGATATATGGCAGTCTAAAATCTTTCCAAACCATCATGTTATTTCAAGCTGAAAGCTCACTTTTTCTCACTTTTTTTTTGTTTTTTTTCAATAACAACTGATATTCAACACAACTATTAACTTCAATTAATTATTAACATCATTTGTTTTCTTTTATTTTTGTTTTCTTTAATCATTGGTTAGCTTTGATGCTAAACAATTATTTGATTGGGCGTATAGATGTGTTCTGGTTAATTATAGAACGATGGTTGGTGTATCAATGCCATTTCTTTTATGCCCTTAAAAAGTCTGTCTTTTTACAACTCAGTTGATGTGGCTTTGCGTAGCAGGGGATAACGGGAGTCGTAAGTTTAAGGAACCGTGGGTTAGCTAATCTTGCTTTACTTAACCATAATTTTGTTCTATTTTATCTTGAATAGTTGAAATATATTGTTCTTCAATTAATTATTAACATCACAAAATTGAACAAAAATAATGCAAAAAGAAAAAAAACACAAATAAAGAAGAAAAAGGAATGAAAAATTCTTACATTTATTGTATGCTTAGTTTCGGCTAAAAGAAAAAAGAGATTGTTAAAAAAACCAAAATACAGACTGCAAAAATATAAAAAAAAAATGAAAGAAAAAAAAACAGAGATAGAGAGATTAAAAAAACTTGGAGGGGGGAAAAAGTTAGAGGAAGGTGTTAAAATAGATTTTAATGAACCCGAAATTGAGAAGAAACACTCGCTTGAAAGCATTTATAAGCATTGACTTCTACTAGTATAATAAATTGTAATAGAAATATATTGTTCTATTTTAAAAAATAAAATAATTTAAAATAAAATTTATCTCATTTTAAATCTTGATTAATTCTAGATTTCTCAGCTAATTTTATATTCTAGTTTATTACTTGAATAGTGTTTTTTTATATATAAAATTTCTATGTTTTTCTTCTTTTAATTTCATTATTTAACACTTAATTTATTGAAAATTGAATATCATAATATATTATGATTTGTTTTCTTTGTGGTTATCTTAGTTTTATAACATATGCCACAAGTTTAAAAGCTAACCCATTTAATTTGAAGTTTTTTTATTTTTTATTTTTTTCATTGAATTCTTTTTAGATACTTCATTCAACATCTTTAACACGTGATTAAATAGAAATCAAGCTTTTTCATTTGTTTCGGTTTGCTTTTTATGAAATTATGTTAGTCTCAGGACTTAGATTACGAGTTTTGCAAGTTAATTCAAGTAGACTTAGGTTGTTTTATTGTGTTTTTTAAATTATTTTTTTCCAATTCCATCATTCAATAATGAGTTTATTGTGAATTGAGCTTAACAATTTGTTTTTATTTGCTATATATATATATATATATCAAAATATTATATATACACACACACAGAGGAGCGGTACAATCTAGAAATCACACGTCTAAATGCTTCGGAAAACAAAATATGTCTAGATGCTTTGAATAACATTAAAACAAGAAAGAAATTTACAACCTTGATAGGCATGAATATTGTTTTTAATAGTCTGGTTGAAAGGTGGACTGGGAGTCCTTCAAATTGAAAACTACCGGCAATTCATAGAAAGAAAACAAATTAGCCTTGACTATCTGATGGCAATTATTTAAACACGGTTCGGTTTGGATAAAAATATCCAATCAATTCGAGTCTTTTTTAAATTCATTCAGTTGGCTTTTATGTTTTAAGAAATTAAATTGATTGGACTATTTTTAGCAGGTTTTAATTTAATGAGCCTTGAAAAAAATTAAAATAATAAAAGTACAAATTTAATTAAAGGAAAACTTAATGTTGAATATTTATATATTTATCTATCATTTTGAATTTTAGAAGAAAGATTAGCCTTTTATTTTAGTGTTAATTAACATTAACACATTTTTTTAGTTTATTAGAAAGCTAGTTATTTTAAATCAATACATACAGTTAGTTGAGTAAATAATACAAAAGATCAAATCATAATTGAGCTTTCATAGTAAATTTTCCATATAGTTATTAACATGATTTAATTATTATATGGTTGGCAATGATCAAATATTAACTAGGTACGAAAGCTATTTAATTATGCAAAGTGCCTCTTCCTTCTTATCATTCTTGCCTCTAGTGAAGAACTTGTAGCCTCTGTAGAAAACTAAGTGCACCATGGCCAGCCAAAGACATAACAAAAAACTGCAATAAACAAATGCCACATGATTGAACAATGTAATTGCATCAAAAAATAAAGCAAACGGATAAAAAAATTAAGACTAAAAACAAGTTTGGCTTCCTTTAACATCATTTTAGTAGCATGCAACATTGTGGTGTTCGTCCTTCAGAGTCAGGTTTATAAAAGATAATACAAATATAAATTATATATAAAAAAGAAGGAAATGAGAGTTACCATCTAATTTATAGTCATTATAAAACCTTATGATTTGCAAGAGTCTAGATAAGGAAATTAGTTGTGCAAAGAGAAGACGTATCACCCTCAGTGTATCCTATCTATGGTAAGTTGTTGTTTTGTTTTTTGTTTTAAATCGTGTTTCTATTCGTTAGTCCATCTAAGGTTCGAGAAAAGTCTTCTTCAGTAAGGAGATTCTTATTTCATTAGGTTAAAACCTAGTCATTCTAAAAAACCTAGCAAAGTCTATCTAAAGTTTAAGAAAAGTCCTTTTTAGTAAGGAGATTCTTATCTTACCAGATTAAAAACTAAACAATCTAAAATCCTAGAAAAAAAAAGGTTTTTTGTTTGAAATTTTGACCAAATCCTAATGGATAATCACAAACTTGTTGTGATACTCATTAATTGATTTAATTGTTTTTGTATTCTTTCAAAGTATAATGAAAATGCAATTTTTATTTTTTTTGTATAAAATATACTGAAAGTTTTAGAATTTTGTTGTATGCAGACAAAATTTGAATTTTTGAAATGAAGAAATGTTTTAGAAATTTTTGGAATTTTTTGAAATTTCAGTGAAAAATAGGTACTTTTAATACTGGGTCAATATCTTACAGTATAAGTCTATAACCCCAATATTAAGTGAAAAAATTGAATAAAAACTGTGAGGGACCCAAAAAAAATTCTGAAATGATCCCTGAAATTTTTTAGAATTTTTGGAAAATATTTTGGGCTTGATTGGGAAAAGCGCACAAAAAAATTAAACCTTGTTGGAAAATCACTAGAGCGTGTTTACCAAATAAACCCTTAATTAAAAATCAGAGGCACAAAAAATATTTTAAGGCTGTGTTTGAAAAACTTGCCTTAAAAACATAAAATATATGTTTTCCTTTGATAAAAACTTGACTAGCCAAATATGCCTTTATGGCTGAAATGGGCTCGGCCCAACTACATGGGTTGGGTCTCCTGGCCTGAAGCCCAAGCTCACAGACAAAACTCAAAAGAGGCTCAACCTAGCCACGTCGGCAGCCCATAAATGTAATCCATAACAGAAACAACACAAGCGAAGATCAAACAAACATTTTTGCTTGAATCCAACGAAGAACATCATTAAAGAATCCAGAAATGTGGGTTCTAAACCAGACCATATATGGAAAATCCACGGGTATAAGGAGGTTAGAAATCATTCAAGGATAAAAAATTTAGCATTTATTCACTTCAATTATCATTGAATCGTTACAATATGGTCAGAGAAGGTTTTAGTTCAAAAACCAAAACTTTAAGATTAAAACTTTAAAATACATGTTATTGCAAAGAAACCTAGATTGTTGATGTAAAAGAAACCTAGATTGTTGGCTAAAAGAGTCATGCAAAGTTGCTAGTGTAAAGAAATTGATCAAAATGGGTCCAAATCATGTAGCAAAAAAATATGTTTTCCAAGAACATTGCCTAGACAAAATATAGAAAAAATACAGAGAAAAACCTAGAAATGATGTCAATCCAAAAAAAAAAAACACTAAAACTCAGGAAAAACAACCTAAACCTAGCAACCAAGGCCCAAACACCTAAAATTTTCTTAGACCGTCCAACAAAAAAAATATAGATTAAGAGGAAAACAATAAACAAAACCTAGGCTACCAAAACACCTATTTCTATGTATAAGCATTGTTTTATTGATTGTTTTTCACATTCTTAATTATAAACAACATGTATTTGGCCCAGGCAAGCCCATCAAAACACTAACAATAGTCTAAGAACAATAGAAACAAAACAACAATCAAACTTCGAAACATGCTACCATAAAAAGCAAACGCCCATTGCATTTAAACTAATAAAAGACTTTAAGAGAAAGCATAATGAATACTTAATGCAGAAGATAACAATGAAAACATAATGAAAAGAAAGGGGGTGTGCTCATTAAGCTACACCCCCTCATCAAAGTTGAAAGCTTACCTTATCTAAAGATATTGCCTCCTTATTATCTTTCCTCAAGTTGTGATGGTGTGTGTGGAAGTGGAGTTGTGTCTGAGAGTTGGTATAGAGCTTGGTAATAATGATGATGATGGATGGTTCAAAATATAATCTATGTTTATACCCCTTTTTTTCTCTTCATTTCTCCCTATTTCATGGCCTTTTACATGAGTTTTTAAAGGGCCATAGACATCCTTTTAAGGGTAATGAGCTGGATCATTATCTTTCATTAATGTAGAATAATCAATCCAAGTAATTCATTGAGGCTAAGGGTCAGGCTTTGTAGTGTTTCATAGCCGACAAAACAGGTATACTAGTAAGCTTTCTGGTCAGAGTATGGGTTTTGGCTTCTTGTAATAGCGCTTTTAGATATGTAAAAGAGCTTTTATTTTGTCTAGGTAGGAGTACAACATGCAAGGTATGAGGGGGTATGTTCATTGTCTTGTTCGGGGAAGAGATGAGGGTGATTTCAGGTTTGGGAGGTAGCAATAGAACCAACCTTCTTGGGATCTTTAAGGAAAAAGATCTACAGTAGCCAAATAACAAGTCAATCGACCCTCTCTTTATGTGTTTATTTATTTATTTATTTTGGATTTATCAAAATGACATCGTTTTGATAACTTTTGGCTAATTAGAGTTCTAGAATTGAGATTTGATCAAAAGTCAAATTAGTCCCTGATCTTTTGACTTCTTTTAATTGCACCCTTAATTACTTTAAAACTTTTTAATTTAACCCCTGTCAAACTCAAACACCAACCCTGAAGCTCAACGACTTTTTTATCTTGGTCCTTGGTTTTTTATTTATGTAAATTGATCTCCAATTGATCATTTAACTTTCAATTTTATTTCATTTGACCCTTAATTTCGCCAATTTCAATCCCTGAAGTCTTGCGCATTTTACAAATTGGTCCTTGGTTCTGAATCTCTTTAATTTAGACCTTAATTGACCCCCAAACTTTTATCTTCTTATGATTTCACCCAATTGAGTTTGAAAAAATAAATAAATTTGGTCCTCTGAAATTTCAGTCTTCTCAATTAAGCCCAAATCAAGCTTCTAAACTTAATTTCTCACCAATTAAGTCCCTAATAAAAATTACTTTGACTCATTAAAAGTTCAATTAAGTCCTTGCACTTAATTAAATTTTTTAATTTGACCCGAATTAATTATTAAACTTAATCAAAACTTTAATTAGGCCTATAATTAATTCAGATTGGCCTGCTAGAGGTTTAATTAAGTCATCAGACTTAATTTTTATACAGATTCATCTAATAATCATTTGATTTGACTTTAAATCTATATTATCCTTCAGTCTTGGGCATATTAGGGTAGGATTGGGCTTTCAATTTTGTACAAAATTCTAGCTTAATTTCTTCATGCATTTGAAACCCTTCTCGGTCTACTCTTGCCAAGTTGTTAGTTTGTTTTTGTTTATTTTCATTTTTTTTTGTTGCTTTTCATTTAATAGGAAATGGTAATTTCAAGGAAAACCCAAAATTGAATTACGAAAATCAAAGCAAACTATGATAATTGTTCTTCTAACATGAATGTAACTCCATCATTTTCTTACTTTTTAAAGGCTACCTACACCATCTCCTACGCTATAATCTCTTATTAAAATTAAGCAAGTCGTACCCCAGGCATGCACACACACACAAAATGAGATCATCATTATCATAGACTAAATCAACTCCACTCTCCAAGCCAATTTGTTATGAGACCAAGGCTTGCATTTAGATAAAGAGTGAAAGGTCTAAAGAATTTCTAGGTCTAATATATATATATCGATCAATGACAATTTATGCTATAAATAGATATATTTATTTCAGTACATTTACTAATGACTATTCTGGATATGATTATGTGTATTTAATGAAACACAAGTTTGAACATTTAAAATATTTAAAGAATTAAGAAATGAAGTTGAAATACAAATTGAAAATAGTATCAAAATACTTTGATCGGATCACAATGTGGTGAATACTTGAGCCAAATAATTCAAGATTATTTAAAAATAATGGAATTTTCTCACAATGAACACCTTCTAGAACACCACAACTTAATGGAGTTTTTAAAAGGAGAAATCATACCCTATTGGATATGATATGGTCTATAATGAGCTATACAAACCTCTCACCTTTTGTTTGGTGTTATGCCTTGTAAATTGCTGCTTACCTTTTAAATAGGGTTCCATCACAATTTATTGATAAGACTCCATATGAGATATGAAATGGTAATAGACCAAACCTATCACACTTAATGATTTGAGGATGTAACGCTTATGTGAAGTGTATATAATATTTGAAAATCTAGAAGTTAAGTCAGATAATTGTAAGTTTGTAGGATATCTAAAAGAATATGTTGGATATTATTTCTACCATCATATTGAGCAAAAAATGTTTGTCTCAAAATATACTACATTTATAAAGAAAGAATTTGTTTTTGAAAGGAATAGTGAAAGGAAAATAGGAGTTAATGAAGTTTAAAAACCACAAACAAACATCCAAATGAAACAAGAGCCCGAGGGTTTAACATTTGATGTTAAGCCTGAAACTCAAGGAACACAAGAACTATGCAGTATGGTAGGACACGTCATACACTATTGAGATATTAATTTCTTATGAAAACTGATGATGAGGAATTGCTCATACTTGATGAGCCTACCAACTATATAGAAGCAATATCTAATATTTAGATTCCAAGAAATGACTTGAAGCTATGAAATCTAAAATGGATTCTATGTACACCAACTAGGTATTGACTTTGGTTGATCCATCTGAAGGGATAAAACCCATTAGATGTAAGTGAGTCTTTAAAAGAAAGACCAAAATGGATGGCAATGTACAAATGTACAAAGATAGACTAGTTGCCAAAGGTTACAAATAAAGACAAGGAGTTGACTTTGATGAAACCTTCTTGTCGTTAGCTATGATAAAATCCATAAGGACTTTACTTGCTATAACTGTATACCATGATTATGAGTTTTGACAAATGAATGCCAAAATAGCATTCCCAAATGGAAATCTTCACAAAGATGTGTAAATGATGACACAACCTGAAGGTTTTGAATCTAAGAAATCTACCAACAAAGTATGCAAGCTACAAAAATCCATTTATTGGCTCAAACAAGCTTCAATGAGTTAGAATATTCATTTTGATGAGATAATCAAATAGTTTGATTTCATAAAAAAATATGGATGAACCTTGGAACTCCTGAAAAATTTTAAATTTGCCATTTCCGCACCACATATGTGTTTTTGGGAAACCCAACATGAAGGACCATACAACTCAACAACCTTTTTATGAGAACTGGGGTCTTAAAAAGAAACACCTGTAAAACATACAAGATTTAAAAAATTACCATAAGTACTTACCTCATCATGATCATTGTGTTGTATAACTATATGAACATAACCAATATCATTAATCCATTCTACAAGCATATTAATTTGTGTCCTTATCAATTTAATATCTCCTCGTCAATCACTGATAAACTTTTCTTTTGGATTAATACGGATCATTTTATAATCACCACACATATAACAACTCCTTATATTTTTCTCTACCTTACTGGTATGACTTGCATAATATTATTAAATTTCATAATTCAAATACAATCATTAAAAGACATGACCAGTAGTTCTTCAACATAAGCATCTATATTATAGCTTTCAAATTCAAGCCTTCATATAACTTTACTAATTTTCAATTCAATTATATTCACATTCTTACCAAGGACCATTTATTCATCCTTTCGTATTAATAATTACATTTCAACATCAACTATAATATTGTATTAATTCACAGGTCTTCGTCTGAGATGGTAGACTATACATTTCCTTGATCTCCATCCGAGATGGAAAACTACTCATATCATTGGTCTAGATCCTAGAATCACATCCAATTATTATGTATTATTCATTCCATGTTCAAAAGATCCTAGAATCACATCCGATTATTATGTATTATTCATTCCATGTTCAATGGAATTTCAGCAGAGTCTCTCCTTAAAAAGAGACCTCCCCAAAAACTCAAACCTATAAGATCACAAAATTAGCTTCCACCTCATAAAGGACTAATCAATTTTATCCCTACATGACCTGATAACATTAGTCTTATAGGCCAATCGATTTTATCCCGGTATCAATCAATACCATTTATATCCATGTATCAACCAATACCATTAGTCTCATAGACTAATCAATTTCATTCTGGTATCAACCAATACCATCAGTCTCACATACTAATCAATTTCATCCTGGTATCAATCGATACCATTAGTCACTAATACTATAAATGTTAAGTATCAATCCATGTTATATCCTTAGTTTTTGATATTCAAGAAGTAATCTACGTTTAGGACCTTAAATTTAAAAGTTAATGCATGGATAAAGAAGCTAATTGATTGAACATCTTCTTAACTTCGCTTATGCGGCTGACTATAAATTACCCACTGCATAAACACTTGTGGCTGATACATTAAATTTTATGATCAAGTCTCCATTTCTTCATAGCCGACTTAAAGTTAACAATTTAAAGCCCCACTCTTGTGGGCGACTCCTATACATAAAAATACATCAAACATGTCATCCAAAGGACCTAGACCCTAGCCCCATATATATAACCAACTATCATGCACATAAACCATGTGTACCTCATTTTCCAATTCAAGTCTCTCAACCTAAGCCTCATTCATATGGTTGACTTTTCATACAACTCAAACATCATATAAATAGGAACTTATCAATTCAAGCCTCACTCATGTGATCGACTTCATGCATACAACATTTGTCTGAAGATAATCACCACATTAAGACTTCATTAGTTTTTATCAATTCATCACAACAAATATGTTCAAATCATTATCTTAATACTGAAAATATAGACTTATATAAATTGATATAAATTAAAAAGGATGAGGTGACAAGCATCTACCTGGAGTCTATGAATGAGCTCATGCTCCCTATTGTTGTCTTGTCCTCGTTCCTTCGATGTATCATTAGGGATATTGTTATCACAAGCAATCAAACCAGTATTCTCAAACCTTAACAAGAAATATTTCTTAAAATCTTATACACATACATATTTTTCATATCTTTTACTATAACATTTAATGTTTGGATGTTTTGTTATTCATTTTTGGAAGTCATTTTCATATCCACACATTTTGTCAATATCCAAATGCTTTCAATTTTCATCAACAAATTTAAAATGTTCAATGACTTGATTTTTTGTTAATGAATTTTCAATGCCAAAATCCGATTACCAATTACTCTAATTAACATAATTTTACACAAACATCAAAATGATTCAAGACACAATTCAACCCTCCCCTATTATCTATGGTTGGTTGAACATGACATTTAAAAAGGACATAAGTTTTCTTCCAAAAAATTTCTTCACACAATAATCTTTAAGATAAAATGTCGAAACAATTCAATTCAATTATAGCCCTTAATTTCACACATTCATGATTGTCATGAAATCCCATATTTGTACTATTTTAGGTTATTGAAATCGTCTCTACATATAAATTCAAGTTAATGTGTTCCTGACATACCACACTAACATTTTCTTCTCATGCGAAGAACATATATTTTTTCAACACGATTAAAAACTCATTTTAACACAATCTTCCATTCATACTCATCACAAGACCACACATATTCATAAGTTTTAAATAATTTTTTGTTATTTGTTCATTTTCTTCATCATGGTCGGTTCTAAGAAGGAGTGTTCTTTCTCGGTTCATTTCAAAATTTTCCGTAATTTCTTATTGTTTTCACCCTAATTAACACCCATTCCATTATTGTTAAATCAATTTCTAACAATAAATTTTTTTTCTCAACTTCCTTCATGTACCCTAAATTGAAAATTAGGGTATTCTAATTATTTATACAATTTTTTCTTTCAATGTGTGTCTTTTTTTTTAATGTCTCTTATTTATATTGTCTAAAACCCCCTGTAAAACAAGAAAAACTAAACTGAATAAATAATATTAAGCAATTATATTGTTTCTTTCTTGATCATGGATTCTTAATTAATTAAATTTTATCTTCTTAATGTTTAAGATCTCTTTCAATAATTTTCTAATTTTATTTGATCCTCTTATTTATTTTTATTTTTTTATTTTTATTTGATCTCCCATTATTATTTTTATTACATACTTTTCTTAGTCCCTTGTTCTCTCTTCTTCTTATTTCACTCTCTAAACTCTTTTAATTTTTTTTAAATTATCATAATAAAAATTAAATTAAATACTAAAAAATTAAAGGCTAAAAATAAGTTATGACAATTGCAACACCTGGACAAATACAAAATGCAATTCTCTTCGTATAATTAAAGTTTCCAACCAATTCAGATTTTTTTAAAAGAATTTCAGTTACTAATCGATTCCCTTCCCTTCTCTTAAGTAACAATTGGTTATTATCCTAGGACAAAAGAGATGGAGACAGAGCAAACAAGACATGAAAGGAGACAAAGATAAAATTATGTTTGGTAGTGGTACACTGATGCAACCATATTATTCGATAGTTTCACCGACATTTAACTAGTGTTTAACCTATGTTTTATATATAAAATGCCTTGATATTCTTTGTTTTATGTTTTGAAGGCACTTTTGGATGAAAGATGCCAAAATGAGTAAAATGGAGATAATTGGCAGATTTGACCTTCGGTCGATGTTTTGTGCAGAGCGTGAGCTCTAGAGGTCAAAATAAAGTGATTCCAGTGGAATTAAAAAGCTAACATCCATACCTTTCTGGAAATCTAAGGCAAGAAAATAAAATGAAGAAGAGCATGGAAATCTCAGCTTTCAAAATCAAATCTCGCAATCCGCCAATGTTGACCTTCGGCCATTCCAACTTGAATATCTGGAGCTACATAAGTCCAATTGATGCAAAATCAATTTTTTTGGATTCCTGACTCAAAGGTATATAAACTCTCCAAATGTAAGCCAAAAACGATGTCATTTGAAGGAGATATGATTTTTCAAAAATGACAACTGAATTCTGCCAACAAACAGGTTTCGTGAAGAAACAAGTCCAAATTATGTTCCGAAACATCTAAATCGATATCCAAGTTTTTATTTCAGCAATTTAGCTCCTCTAAGTCAAAGCTTGAAGATTTCATGCAAGGCTATTTCTTCTTTTTTAGGAAAATAGTTATTGAATACTTAAATGTAAACTGTCTACTTAAGGGAGGACTATTTTGTAAAATAGAGACTAGGGTTTCCTAGGACATAAAAAGAACGAGAGAAGAGAAGGGGGGCAGCCAGCCAAGAGGACAAAAACGCCCCTCTCTTCTAAGAAACTCAAAATTATGCATTCTTTCTTCTTTTTGATTAGTTGTTCAACAAACATGCAAGGCTAAACACTTTTTCTTGGTTGCAAGGACACGGAAACCTTCGGATTTCAAGAACTGTGAGATTTATTTTACCTTTTCTTTTCTATTTATATGATGAATATGTTTGTTCTTCTATGCTTATTTTTCCTATAATTGTTTATTTTAATTGCTAGAGCGGACTCTAAGTTATTATTATAGACAATCTATTGCTAAGTTTGATATCAAAACCGGAGTTGTGGTATATGAACTTGTGAAGCAACTGAATTTAATAATTGTGGCGGATCTACGTTATTAATCTTAGGAAGAACATTCAATCAAATCAAACATAGACTGCGGACAATTATGTTTTCTTGCTTAATCAACTTATCTAGTTCTTAAGGCTGCTATTGAATTAAATTACTAGTGCGGACACTGTGGTTGTTTGATGGTTAGGGTTAGTTATATGGCGGATCCGTTAACTAATCAATGTTAAGAAGAGATAAATATTCAGAATATAAATTGATGTTTTGTTTCCATGATCAGTTCTGATTTCTGTAGGAGGACGTTTACTTGCGACCAAGGTTTGTTCTCTTGATAATTTTCTGATTTTATTAAATTTTGTTCGATAGTTTTCTATTTTCTTTTGCTTTATCCTAGATAACGTCCAAACCCCCCAAAAAAAAATTGCATATCATCTAGCATAAAAATCTGACTTGAATCTTCCTCGTGGGATCGACCCCTTGCTTGCTCTATACTATCTTGTGTGTTGTGTTTGAAGCTAAGGTAATTAGTTTGTGCGACTACGACATCGCAACATACACGAGACAAAATGATTATCTTTGTATCATGTTTAGTTATGATAAACAAGACAGAATAATATATGAAAAAAAATTATATTTCACTCATAATATGTATTAGTTTTTATTGAATGTTCAAATTAATAATATTATAAAACTCTAGTTATAAAACTTGAACTTGCCAAGTAGGTCGACCCAGGACTCGATCGACCTGGGACTTGAGTTAGTTTAGGTTTAAGAAAAAATAAAAGAAGAATTGACCTCACCTAACTTGATAAAAAAACTTAAGTCGACCCAGGATAAAACAGGGGTCAATAATCGTTGACTTTTTTCAAATTGTTTTTTTTTTCAAATCGAGGTTACTTTGATTCTTTTTTTTAAAAAAATCAGGGCAAGGCCTAAGAGTCAATCGTGGTTGGCCCTCAATGGTGGGATGAATAGAGAGAAGAGGTCTTCCTTCATTAAGGATTATTACATACTCATAGGATTGGAAAGAAAGCCCTATGATTAGGGTTGTTCACGGTTTGGGCCCAAAAAACCAACTGAACCAAGGCATACTAATTTTTAGAATATAAATTAGACCGAATTGAAAACCAGATCAAATCGAACCAATTTAGTTTGATTAAAGCTGTTTTTTCATAAAACCAAGAAACCTAATCCCAACAAACTGGATTATCATAGAGATAGATTGCGTTTCATGAGACTGAACACTAGAGAAGTACAAACAACAAGTACCCTGCTTCTTCAAGGATCAAACAGGACTAATGCTTATTGGATTCATGAACACAAGTAACATCAAAAGCAAATGTAGTAATAACTCAAACCTATTTGTTGTCTTTTTGGTGGAATAAGTCTCTAGGGGAATTAAATTTCAATACAATCAAAGTATAAATTATTTTTCATATGAAATTATACTTAAACTAATAGCTTTTTAAAAGCATTGAATAACAATCATTTTCCTGCATCAGATGATAACAAATCCTTAAAAAGAAAAAGGAAGAATAAGAAAAGAAAGAAGAAGAAGAAGAAGAAGAAGAAGAAGAAGAGGCTAAAAACCTTGCAAATCTAGTAACCGGTAAATTCTAAAAAAGATTACCTTTGAGAGAAGCCTTCAATCAAAAAGAGAGGATGAGAGAGAGAGGTTAGAGGGAGATGGGGAAGTGGGTTTGGTTCGGCTACTGTGAAGTGTGAATTGTGGAGTAAGTGAGAAACGTTGCTTACAATCAAATGTTATTCCTTAATTGCATATTGGTTAAGACTTGAGAGAGACATGGAAGATGCAAATGAAAGAAGAGGATTATGAGATATGGGTATTGCATATACAAAAGAAAAGGGAAGAACGAGAGAGATGGTTTCTTTAGTTGGTTGATGTTTTGTAAAAAGGAAGGATTATCTTAGGGTTAGGTTAACCAGTAAGTATTTAATATTTATACTTCGTTTGTTTTTTAGAGCTATTAGGTTTTTTTTAAGGTTCGGTTCACTTTAATGGTTTTAGTTTTTTTAAAAAAATTGAACCGAACCGAGTGGATTTTATGGTTATAAAAATTGGTTTAATCGGTTTAATTAATTTTTCCTCTCAGTTAGATGTTTTCAATTAATTTTTTTTGTTTACTTGGTTTATTCAATTGATTAGTTTTTTGAGCACCCTTTCCTAGGATATATAATGGAAGGGTTGTCGATCTTGTTAAGAAATATATATATTTATCTTGTTTTATTTATTAAAGGTACAATAGTATTTTCAGTTTAACCTATATATAATCTCTTTATATTTAGGTTGAAGACACACTTTCAGAATATTGTGATTAATAAAAACCCTAGCCTCTTTCTCTTTTATGTTTGTATTTGTTTTCTGTTAATTTGAATTGCTTTAACATGGTATCAAAGCTGGTTTCATGGAATGTGGCTTAATTTTTTTGGAGTGATATTCGTTCTATTTCTGCAAATTTGGTATTTTTTTTCTTCCCTTTAGTTTCTGCAAATCTACTATTTTGTCATCTTTTTAATTTCTTCAACTTGGTATTTGTGTTATTTCTGTATTTTTTTTTGTTTTTGGAGTAATTGTATAACTTCAAGAAGATATTGTTTAATTTCTACGATATCTATTCATTTCTGCAATTTGGTATCTTGTTTTTTGCTGCTTTTGCATTCTGGTTCTTTGTAATTGTTGATTATGACTACTAAAAGAGATGATTCGCTTCAGTCTGTGAGTGTGAGGTTGGATGGGAAAAATTATTCGTATTGAAGTTATGTAGTGCAAAATGTTCTTAAGGATAAAAAGATGTGGGGATATGTCAGTGAAAAATATGTGGAACCTAAGAATACCGAGGAAGGGGATGCAACTTTGATAGATGCATGAGAAGCAAACAATGCAAAGATTATTACTTGAATTAACAATTCTGTTGAGCATTCTATAGGTACACAGTTGGCGAAGTGTGAGACAATAAAGGTGGTTTGGGATCATCTACAAAGGTTATTCACGCAATCAAATTTTGCAAAGCAGTATCAGCTAGAGAATGACATACGAGCTCTTTATCAGAAGAATATAAGTATTCAAGAGTTCTATTTTACAATGACAGATCTTTGAGATCAATTAGCTCTTACAGAATCGGCAGAATTAAAGGCATATAGTGCCTATATTGATTGTAGAGAACAACGATTGGTACAGTTTTTAATAGCACTTCGCAGTGATTTTGAAGGACTTAGAAGTTCAATTCTACATCGTTCTCCATTGTCTTCTGTTGACTCTGTTGTTAGTGAGTTATTGGCTGAAGAAATACGTCTCTAGTCTTATTTTAAAAAGAGAATTCTTTTTGCTTTGAATCCATCTGTACTAGCAATACCCTCTAAGTCATTCTTTAATCATCAGAATAAGCCTTACACAAGGGTTGCCTTCAATAAGTGCAGTTTTTGTAAGTAGAAAGGTCATTGGAAGGCTCAATGTCCCAAGTTGGGACAATAGAATCAAGCTTGAAAGTTTGACAGTCAGTCACAATTTAATACTCATAGACCACCTCGGAGTTATAAACCACCACGCCATAATATTGCAACATTAGTTTCATCAGGCCCTATCACCGATCCTAGTACTCTAACTAAGCAATTTCAGAAGTTTCTCTCCTTACATCCACAATCAATGTCTGCTTCTTCTTTCATAGGTTAGTTGCCTCATAGTTTCTCAGGTATATTACATTCTGAATGGGTCTTAGATTCTGGTGCTTCACATCATATGTCTCAAGATTCTTCATCTTTTACCTCTATGTCTCATTCACCTTCCATTCATGTTATGACTGCTAATGACACTTCAATGCCCTTAGTAGGTGTTGGTTTTGTTGTCACACCTCACTTATCTCTTCCTAATATTTATCTTATTCCGAAACTCAGATTGAATCTTACTTCTATTGGATAATTATGTGATTCTGATGATTATTTAGTCATTTTTTTCCTCTTCTTTTTGTTATGTACAAGATCTACAGTCTCAAGCTGATTAGTACATGTTGTAGGGAGAATGGACTATATATTTTGAATGAGTTAAAAGTGTCAGTTGCTGCTGCTGCTGCTGCTGTTGATTTGTCTTCTTTTCATTTAAGTCATTCCTCTTGTAGTTTTTATTTATGGAATTTGCTTCTAGGTCATGTTTTGTCTTCTCGTTTGAGATTTTTTTGCATCCACAAGAGCTTTAGAAAATTTGTAACCTTGTGATATTTTTTATTATAGTGGATGTAAACTAGCAAAATTTTTCGCTTTATCTTTTAATCGAAGTATTTCTATTTCTTCTTCCTTATGTATGGGGACCTTCTCCTGTTGCCATAAAATAAGGGTCTCGATATTATGTTTCTTTTATTGATAATCATACTCGTTATTGTTGGGTTTATTTAATGAAATATCATTCTGAATTCTTTGAGATATATACAGTCTTTCGAGCTCTTGTCAAAACTCAACATTCTACTGTCATTAAATGTTTTAGGTGTGATTTGAGAGGGGAATACACCTCTAATAAATTTTGTGAGTTGTTTGCCTTAGATGGAACCATTCACTAAATGTCGTATACAAATACTCCTAAGCAAAATGGTGTGGCTGAAAGAAAGCATGGGCATATTATCAAAACTGCTCGTTCTTGTTGTCTACTTCAATTCCTAGTGAGTTTTGGGGAGAAGCTATACTTACTGATGTAAGTTTGATTAATACAATATCATCTTATCATAGTTCAGGTTTTTCTTTTTTTGAAGAGTTATATGGGTATGTCCCTGATTATTTCTCCTTTAGAGTTTTTGGTTGTACTTGTTTTGTTCTTCGTCCTCATTCAGAACGCACTAAATTGTCCTTTCAATCTGCTATTTGTGTCTTTCTGGGTTATGGTGAGGTAAAAAAGGGTATCGTTGTTTTGATCCAATAACTCAGAAACTTTATGTGTCTCGTCATGTTGTCTTTCTCAAGCATATACCTTTTTTTTTCTATTTCATCCACTACTTATAGCTTGACTAGACCTGATATTATTCATATAGATTCCTTTTCTGAAGATTTTGATAGTTTATTATCTTAGGTTCCTAGTACCTCAGATACCCCTTCCCATGTTCGTTCTGTTTCTACTCATTATTCTGCAGGTACTGACACTTTACTCTCCAGCACACCTGAAGCTCCATTCTCATCTATAGCCCCCCAAGCTTCGTCTGAGATTGTGGATCCACATCTATGTCAATCCATACACATTTATAAATCCACAAAACTATCAGATTTTGCTCTTGTTATTCTTTATCCTTTACTCTTTTTTTAGCTTCTGTTCATTGTCTCTCTGAGCGCTCTTTCTATAAGGAGGCAATTCTTGATTCTATTTGGCAACAAGTTATAGATGAGGAACTTTCTACTTTTCATAAGACAGATACTTAGGATTTGGTTCCTCTACCTTCTAGTAAAAGTGTTATTGGTTGTCGTTGGGTGTATAAGATCAAGACTAATTCTAATGGGTCTATTGAGCGATACAAAGCTAGGTTAGTTGCAAAAGGATACTCTCAATAATATGGTATGGATTATAAGAAGACATTTACCCCAGTTGCAAAAATGACTACTATTCGTACTCATATTGTTGTGGCTTCGATTCGTCAGTGGCATATCTCCTAAATGTTAAAAATGCCCTTTTGAATCGAGATCTTCAAGAAGATGTTTATATGACACCCCCTCCTGGTGTTTTACATGACTCTGTGTATGTTTGTAAGCTCAAGAATGTTATGTGGTCTCAAACAAGCACCTCATGCTTGGTTTGAGAAATTTTCTATTGTGATTTCATCTCTTGGATTTGTTTCTAATAGTCATGATTCTGCTCTTTTATTAAGTGCACTGATGCAGGTCATATTATTATGTCTTTATATGTTGATGATATGATTATTACTGGTGATAACATTGATGGTATTTTAGTTTTGAAAACAAAATTGGCTAGACAGTTTGAAATGAAGGATTTGGGTTATCTTCAATATTTACTAGGTATTGAGGTAGCTTACTCACCTAGAGGTTACCTTCCTTCTTAGTCGAAATATGTTGTAGATATTCTTCAGCGGATTAGACTTACTGATAACAAGACTGTAGATACTCTCATTGAGATTAACGCAAGGTATTTTTCTTCTGATGGTCTACCTTTGATAGATTCTACCTTATATCATCCTATTATTGGGAGCTTGGTATATCTCACTATTACTCATCTAGATATTGCATATGTTGTTCATGTTGTTAGTCAGTTTGTTGTTTCTCCTACTACAGTTCACTGAGCAGTTGTTTTTCGTATTTTACGATATCTTCGTGGTACGGTCTTTCAGAGTCTTTTACTTTCATCCACCTCTTCCTTGAAACTACGTGCATACTCTGATACTGATCATGACAGTGATCCCACAGATCGCAAGTCTATTATTGGTTTCTGTATGTCTAGGTGATTCTCTTATTTCTTGAAAGAGCATGAAACAGTCTATTATTTCTCAATCTTCAACCGAAGCAGAATATTATGTTATAGCATCCACTACCAAATAGATTGTTTGGTTACATTTGTTACTTGCTGATATGAAAGGTTCTTTCTCTCATCCTACTCCTATGTATTGTGACAACCAAAGTTCTTTTCAGATTGCTCACAACTCGGTTTTTCATGAACAAACTAAGCACTTTGAGATCGATTGTTATCTAACTCGTCTTCATCTCAAGTATGGCACCATTACTCTGCATTTTCTTTCTTCTTCTTTGCAGATTGTAAACTTCTTTACAAAGTCACATTTCATTTCTCGTTTTTGTTTCTAGTTGGCAAACTCTCGATACTTGTAGCTATCACATCATGAATTTAAAAAAAAATATTAAGAAATATATATATAACTTCAATTAGTTTTTCTCTCATTTCCACTTTTGCAAGGAGATGAGAAGAACGTCGATCAACATCACAACTTCCGCTTCTGGCAGCCGTGAGTCAAGTGATATCGTACGCAAGTCCAGCCCTCAATAGTGACAGTGCGTGAAGGCGAATTGATGAGCTATATGTATGATACGGCTGGCTTACTTATCATATGTGGAGGCAAGCTGACGCACTGGTGCCAGCCACAAAGGAATAGCTTTTGGAGGGCCTCGTCTATTACAAAAAATCAACGGCACCGGAGGAATGTCAGTTCGGGAACAGTGGTAAGACAAAGAACAACGCAGGTGGGGGCCACAACTGTCTTCCTCCATGTGATATCACGCAAAATAACCCTAATTTACTTTATTGAAAAGAAAATGATAACCCGATCGATCGGATTACCTCTCAGTAGAAAAACCAACCGGAAATAGCTGAAACCATTTACGCTTTGCCTGCATGTGGTAGCTACGGAGCAAGCCTAGCCTTTCGTTCGTAGGATAGTAATAAATCAACGTCCATGTCAACAATAAATTGACTGCATGTGCGGTTTATCGTTTTACGCACAAGTCCCTGATCGTTTTATGCACAAGTCCCTTCCACTGTCATGTCAACTTTTTAAACCATACTCCTCCCCAGTTATCTGAGCAGCAGATCTTTAATTAAATTTTAATATTATAATCTTTTCACCTTGTAATTCAGACCTGCTCCGGGATAAACCTCTGAATAAAATATAAAATTTTAAAATTATAATAATAACCAAGTTAATTTTTCTAATTTATAACTTTACCAGATCGTTGTTATTAAATTTTAAAATTATAATAATAATATTTTATATCCTAAAATATTAGATAATTTTAAAATTAAATTTTTCATATACATACTTCAAAAACAAAAAAAATAAATATTATCTTTATAAACTTCTCACTTAAATGAAAGTGACACGTAACTCATATAACTAGATAATTATATTATAATTACATTTCAATAATATTTTTATTTAGAAATATATTAAAATAATATTTTTTATTTTTTTAAATTATTTTTAATATCATCACATCAAACAAATCTAAAAATATAAAAAAAAAATTAATTTAAAATAAAAATATAAAAAAATAAAAAAAATTAATTTTTTTAAACCACTTTTAAAACGAAGTTACACATTCCCGCCTCCTACCTTGTAATTTTCTCTTCTTAAACTGGACTTTCTCGTGCAATAACCAAAGAGTACATACAGGGAAACAAGTGATGAGAAGGGTAATTTTGCTATACAGTACTTGATGAGACGTTTAACACAAGGTGCTTCTTAGTTACAAAACAAGAACTGCAATTACTCTACTTTCCTCCATTCTACCCATTTTTCTTTAATTATGCTGCAATTACATCTCCACTTATCTTTATCTCTACGTATACATAACATACAAGGAAAATTAAATTTTGCAGCATGGACTTTTTAATACAAGAGAGAGAGAGAGAGAGAGAGAGAGAGATCCAACAACTGAGCAGCCAGCATTCCCGGATTAGCAAGCTGCATTTCAAAATTATACAGCTCGATACCATCCAGCTCAGGCAAACTGGTGAACAAAAGCAACGAGCTCTTAGGAGCTGATGTCAGAACCTTCTCGACTCACTGTTCATTTACTACTAACGATTAGTTTGTTGGATAACCGGCGCTTGTAGCGCTTAAGCACAGAAGCCAGATTCTCTTTTCCCTTCGGAAAAGCAACATCACCAGCAGCAGTTCCCGATCGACCCTTTCGGCAAGATATGGCAATCTCCACATCCTTAATTAAGTCCAGAAGCGTTGCTGCAGTTGTGCATTTCCCCCTACCTGGTTTTGAAGCAGGGGGCAACATTCCATTCGAAGCAGGTGGACTTGACCTATGCTGGTGAGATGCAGGGATTTGAAGGCAGAAGCATGGGGACATGGGAGTGCGGGGCTTTGAAAATGCCAATTCTATGATGCCCTATTATTATTCAGAAAGCATAGTTTTAAAGGACAAAGAAAAATAGAAGACAATATTTGGAAAACACACCATCATAGGATTTCAAGAGCCAAGGAATGAAAGCACATATATGCCTCCCAAAGGGATGTTACACAGAGGAATTGCTTTCAGTAACATGCCTCGAGATTTTTAATATATGTAGATGCCAGTTGCAATGGAGCAGGAGGGGCGAGAACTAAAAGATAGTTGACTAAAATGACTTGGTTGCAACTCAAAAAAAAAAAAGGCACAGCAGCAAATGATTTGGTATAGCAGCGTCTAAAATGCCTATATAAACTCATTGCAATTAAGTGCAGGACATGAATGGTGAGTTTTGCCAATTTATTCATGAACATGATGAAGAGGTTTTTTCCACCTTTTCCTGGAAAATCTACAAGCAGTAAACAAAGTAAAACATTTTTTGCAGATGAAAAGATCCCTTAATAAAATTGAAATTGCATATACCAAAAGATTGGAGAAATTTACCTGAAGACGATTCAACACATAAGTGTATTTCCCCCACAACTCTGGACGGCTTTCCATTAGTGACAAATCAAGAATCCGGTGAATACACCAGACCCCAAAGCTTATTATCAAATCCAATCTCCAAACACAGCCCTCCCCACAATGAGGAACTGAGGAAACCATAATGTTGGTAATACTGGCATCATCATTCCTCAAAGCAGAACCAGATTTCCTATCAGAATATAAATATGTAGATTCACCCATGTGATCTACACGGTTCATTTCTCTTGTTTCAGCTTCATACAAATACCTCTCCCTTGCAGCCACACAATCAATTAGATCCTCATCAGCTCCATCGTTTTGCCTAAACAGCCAGTCAGATCCTTCCAATTTCAAAAGCTTCACAATACAATGCCTGAAAGACCGAAGAAGTTGGGCCTCTGAATCCACAGGAGAAGTTACTTCGCGATTAATTGCATTAGACCAATTTCCTAATCCACTCCCAACAGCACGAATTTTGTCAGCAACACCAAACTGCTCAAATGGTTGCTTGGACCAGAGGGATCCAGGGTCTGGAGTCATGTGAAGCGAGAAAGCATCCCCATGCCCTTTTGATAGTCCATTAAAAGACAAAGGACCTCCTGCTACTGATCCAGTATTTGAATAATAAGATTGTTCATAACCTGATCTACTAACAGAGGAACCAAATCCTGCAGACTTGTCCCACTGAGCATTCTTTTCAGACATATATAGGTCCCTATAGGGACCAGCAAGCCCTGAAATGTCAGGCAAGCTATGGTACTTCTTTGTATTAGCTGACATTCCTGTATCATCAGCAGATCCAGAGTATACATCATGATAAGGTCTTTCAGACTGTAATGGGCTATTTCTAGTTACTGCAAGATTCTGAAATCCTGAGGCTTGTGAGGAGTTTAGTCCATTTTGCAAATTTTTCCCCATAGAGACAGTGAGTGGGTCCCTATAATTTCTGGGTCCTGAGGATGGGGATATTGGTGCTGGTGACTCCTTTTGGCCATTTAAGCTACTGAAACCCCTGTCCTTGGCAATTCGATTGACAATAGATGCAATCTGATAACCATGAACTGTAGCTGGCTGATTATCCCAGCCATCAGAAGATGGTGGCATGCGCACACCAGAATACCGTCTCTCACTTGAGTCAGCAATACTCTGGCTGGGACCTTGTACATATGCATCCAGCAACTGCATGTGGTTGGACCACAATGAGGATGGTCCCCTCTGAACTCCATAAGATGAGTCAATATTACTTTGCACCCGCAACTGCTTGGGGGAGTCACTTAAACTTGAATTGATCAATGAATCAGATGCTCTGCCACCTACTGATGAGAAATATCCACTAGATTCCTTCCCAGCAGTGTCCACTTTCAGCTGGGAAGAAGCAAGTTTCAAATCAACCCCCAAGGCATCCAGTTTCTTGGTCTTTGCTTCTTGAGTTATTTGCCCATGGAAGTCATACAATTGTCCCCAAAACTCATCAAGAACTGCAGCTAATTGACGTCTTGCAGCACGCCCCAACCCTGCTAATCTTGAAAGACTTCCAGCACCATTCCCACCTGCATCACTTTTACCACTAAGACTCCTAAATGATCCAGGACCATCAGATGTCAAAGACAAAGTGCTTCCAGGAACCCCTTTGGATGAATCTTCAGGCTCCCAGTTATCCCCTTCATCATCCTCCTTTTCAGTATGCAACTCACCCTCTATATCCAGAGTCTTTTCAACTGGGTCCATTGATTCAATACTAGCCTTCTTGGCAACAAGCAATTCAGCATCATGAACCAAGTTGACAGCAGCTGACAGAGATGCTGACTCTATTGTAGGTGATGTTTCCTCCTCATAGAATGTTTGGGGACTAGAAAATGTGACTTCAGAGTGTTTTTCTTTGATAGTAGTCAAATGAAGTTCCTGATCAGACTCCATAATTGTCTCAGGCAAATCAGGATCAGCATTTGCAACAGTTATATCTGAGTATCTCTCAAAAGATTTCCCTGGTTCTAGTAATTGTTCCTGCCTCTCAATAAGTTCCTCTCCAGTACAACCGTTTTCAGTCAAAAATTCTTCCTCTATCAGAATGGATGGCTCGGATACAGCATTTTGTACATCCCAGTTGCATACCTGAGCATCTAGGCGAGTAGCAGATTTCAATGGGGTAGCTGCTAGCCAGAGCATCAAACAAAATGATGAACAGGCAGTAATGAGAAGAACAATGTAAGAGGTAGACGAACCACTTACTGTACTCCATCTCAAATTACCTACCCAATCACTATCCCCAAATATCATTTCCACCACAAAAATAATCTTTATGCCAAGCATCCCCATGAATGAAATCAGCGCTACGAACTCCAAGAATGGAGAAATCTTGTAGAAACCCATCACTTGTCTTGATGAAGCAACACGGAAAAGAGGGATCACAGAAGATGGAAGAAGTAAAGCAACCATAACCTGTGTAAGTATAAGCAACTGGTATATTCCTTCAACTCCTGAAGTCCACACACAATAAAGGGCTGGAACAGCTGCAATAATTCTGAATGTCACACGTTGAAGCCAATTAGGAATATCCAATCCGAGAAAATTGTGTAAAACTACTCGCCCGCCAAGATTCCAGGAAAATGCTGTGATTTGATTCGCAAAAAACAAGATGAGTGAAAAGCCAAAGGGTGCTACTGGACTCCTGAACACCTGAAATGATCATTTCGAATCAAAGTAATAAGTATTTACCGAGTTCATACAGAATAATGCTTGCATGCCAGAAAAGAAACATCTGCACGACCAATAAATGAGGAAAAAAAATTGTACCTGTTCCATTAGTGACATCATATCAGGAAAAGTAAGTAAAACAAGGCCACTGCTGTAGAACACATTTGCGGCGGAGTTCATAAGCACATAATTTACCAGATAGATGCCACTGAAGATGCATAAAATGGCAAAAAAATGGTTAAGACACAAGGCATCCCTGGAAATATTTGGTGGTCCCTGATGTTGCTGCAAGAAGATTAAAGATCTCAAAATCTAGAAGTGATCAAAAAAAGCTATTAAGTGATATTAAACTTGTTTTGAAAGTGTATGAAACCTAATAATAGAACAAAGGTAGAGCTTTATCAAATAACAGAAATTAAGCATTGACAAGGTGCGCATGTTACATTCATTTCTGTTTTCCAACAAGGGGCGTGAGTTGGAAGCTTTACAGGGTTCTTAAGCAATCAAACCAACAAACTCAAACTGAAAACAAAAATGATGAGATCATGGCTTCCATATGCCAGTTCATGAAGTTAATACAAAAAGGTTGAGCATTAGTTTTAAACTGGAGGGGCCAATTGCAGTGATGTAATTCATTGCAAGCAAAAAATAACAAGATTAGCTTAAGTTCAAAGCATAAAATAACAAGCCAATTAGGAAGATCCAAAAAAGATTACAAAAACCATCCTAGAATTCCCTCTGTAGTTTGTGGCTTTCTCCACCACCATAATAAAATAAGTTTGTGCACGTGAAGATCAAGTTCAAAGCTTGCAACACATTTTTACTAAAGGCAAACTGTATTCTCAACAAAAGGCCTCCATGGGCAGTTAGCAACTGCTTCAAACCTCAAAACAATATCATTCATAATTAATACACAAAAGTTGAATGTTGCCAGAATCCAGGGTTCTTGTTAGGTATACTATATAAAACATCCCCATTGGTGCTTTCTGAAAGATTAAACAATTATAAGAAATCAGCTATCAGAATCATACCAATCAAATTTTAAGTTATAATGATTCTGGTACAGGTTGAATGATACAGCTCGCTGACCAAAGCCATTATTTTCCCATCACAGAGACCAGCTATGCCATGAATGATACATTCAGCAACTACCCTAAAACACAGACAACTTGATGGTTGTGACTCTGAATCATACAATCCACTTTCTCAGTTTCTCTTCACCCGTGCTCCATAGGAGCCTTCATCAAACATTTTCAGACACCTAACCGGCTTCAAATTGTTATATTTCCATGTAAACAAAATGTCTAAAGATAAGACAAGAAAAAGATGCTCTACTAGCTTTAATTTGTTAAGAGAATCCAGATTCAAATCATGAATCTTCTCTTTGCATTTGAACACCCACATCCTCACCACTGCAAGGGAACATATGCAAACTTACAGAGATGGGCAATAATTGCATTAGTTCATGATTGGAAGCAAATTCATATCCTTTCACAAAGCTACACGAGAAGGATATGCTTGTTTGGGTTTTTGGTTGTGTAAAAAAATCAAAAAGACTGCTGGCTTGGTGATTTTGGGATGGTGCACCATAAAGCACCAGCCAGCAAAGGTAGATTACTCATATCAAATACCTCATCAAACCAATTGTCAGTTCCATTGTCACAAAGCCATTAAGTTTCCATAATATCAAAATTTATCAGTCAAACGAAAACCAAATTATTTTAGAAATGGAAAAGCCTTGCTAAGCAACAAAGATCCCAAAATAAATGTGCACTTAGACTCAAGCATTGCATAATTGACACAAAACCACATGTAAAAGAAAATAAGTACAAACTAACATTCAAGTAGAGAAGTAGCATAAACACAATATATCCTCTCTGCTCCAAAATCTAAACCTCAGATGTCCTCAAAAATCAAACTACAACAAAAATCACTGGAAGGTATTGAGATAAAACTTGCAGCATGCCAAATATGCTATGCCAGAAAAGCCTCTGAACATTGTACAAAATGATATTGACAACATACTCAAAGAGCCAGAGACACACAGGAGGGCTTTGGGGAGGGGGAGTGCAAGGAGAAGAATTACCAGCACAATAGAAGAATGGAGGAAAAAATTGTGAGGCATGATGCTTGCTCCAAGTAGACTCATCAGGGCAAACACACTCTCCTCACTTAATTTTGTTCGCATCCCGTTTATGGAAAGAGGGATTTCTGGTTGGCTGATGAGAACCCCAAAGAAATACAAAAGTAATATGAAGCCTGCAATGCATGTGCACAGGAAACTTGCCTTGCATCTCTCCTGGAAAAAAGGTAACAAAACCATTAGTGATATTTCTAAGGTAAGGTGGTAAAAGAATGCAAGCAAGTGGTCTTACCATGAGGGTAGCAAAAACTGGAAATAAAATGGCATCAGCAGCAGCTAAAAAAACACATGTGGATAAGTCCATCCCGAAGAGAAGATTAAGACCATGTGCAAGGCCGAGAATCTATTGAAAACAATTCACAAGTTACAACCACAACAAGGGATCTCAAGTAGTATAAATCACACCAGATGCCTTAAACCCATATCTTTTGAATAGGCAACCAGACTAAATAACTAAGATCGAGAGAAACTACCATAGTGAGGTCCAATGCAATCACGGAAAGCGCTGCTTGAACTCCTAGAAACATGCATGTCCACTTGTCATACTCATCATTGCAAATCTATGGGATCGCAAGGAAAAGGAAAATCGTAAAGCTTCAAACCATAATTGGGGGTTGGGGTGTAGAATAGTTAGTGAACACACCAAATAATTAGAAAATTGGCTAATGAACTTTGAAATGCAAATGATAGGTGGAAAAACATCACCCCATATACATGTGTGGATGTAAATACAAATGGTTTGATAATTTCTTTACAGATACAGATGTGCTTGCTCAGACATCAATCTAATGGAACATGTAGAGGTCTACAAAGAACCCAGCTAACTTCCAGTCATGCTAAAGAGAGGCACATCCATCAGATTGCAAGGAGCATGACATGGAACATAAAAACAATACAAAACTAGAGTTCCCAGTAGAGTATCCTTGATGAACCTCTACACTTTCAATTGGAAAGCAAGAGACATGACATAACCAGTACCATGTGGACTAAACCAATCTATTTCTCATTTCCAAATTTTACTATTTCATTACTTCCATTTGCAAAAGGGAAAACGAGTTCAAGACAAACGGACCAAGGATGAAACACAAACAATACAAAATTATTTTTCTCTTTGAAGGAAACATATAAGATCATAGTATTAGAATGTCAAGAAGAGTAAATAAACAAAATTTCTCATAGAATATCCTTAAGGAAATAGGATGATACCTGGGCAAGATCTTTTCTAGTGATCACACCAATTCGAGCAGAGAGATACTGGCATAAAATGGCAACAAAATTGAAAAGGAGCATCGGTAGTACCAGATCAAACCCAAAACGAGCACCTCCTTCAACAGTTGCTGCCCACTTTCCAGGATCAACATATCCAATTGCAATCAGAAGTCCAGGTCCAACAACAGGAAGCAGCCGATGAAGAAAATGCAGTGGATGGTTAGCATTTGCAAATTTAGTGTCCATGTTACTGATCAGTATTTCAAACAAAACTGAACCACCACCAACGGTATGATATTTAATAACACTTCCAAGAAACAGAAGAACCTCCCAGAGAATGCCAATATAGCTGCTTAAAGAAGCATCTCCTAATAATTATGCCTCTTTTCACTAATTATTCAAGAGAAACACTAACAACTTTGACTGAAAATGCTTGCATGAGTAAAACTAAAGTCAGAACAGCTTCCTCTGAAGCACAGCAACAGAAGAACAGGGCACGTCAAACTACAGCAAAGATGATTCGGTAAGCGAGGCTCTATCAAATGCACTTAGCCAGACCACACCCAGTAGAATCTCTTCAAGGAAAGGTTAGTTGCATGGTGATGCTAGCAGAAATTCCAATATTAGCTGTGATCATCAGATACCAATCTGACACTTGCAAAATCAGCTAGCATGCTACACTGGAGTGACACTGATGGGCTATTAACGTGGCTATTCATCTCCTGACAAAGACTAGCAGTTAGTCAGATTCATGTGAACCTTCCAGCAATAATTTGAATTTTTGCGTCTCCTCTGAAGTGCTACCCTGAAACATGAATAAGATCAGTTTGACAGCTAAACAAATTGCAAAAACAAAACTACGTAACTTGGAGCTTTGGTGCTCGATAGGATAAGGCAAGCTACTATAGCCGCAAGATTGTCACTTAAAAGGCTAATTTTAAGCATGCAATCACTTCACAGGCTAAAAAAATAAGGCATCAGGCAATAGGAATTCAGTAGATATCAATCAATTCTGCCTAGTATAAAGAATGCAGTTTTTTAAAATTACAAAAAAAAAAAAAAGAACACTAAAGTAACAAAGACACACTGTACGAAAAAACTCATATAGTCATTAATTAAAGCATCCCCGACAAGCTCAATTACATAGATACACAGAATCTAGAGAGGCAAATACATATATTTTGTATCCTTATATTAGCATATTTAAAATCATCATTTCCAAAACTAACTTCAACAACTTTAACTCCTAACAAATTAACATGATCATTGAAAGGTATGAACATGAAAATCCAAATCCTAGTAACAACTAAAATGCAAAACCCAACTCAGATCTCACCACGACATCAGCCAATACCAAAAACCAGCTCAAGGTGAGCAAAACTGATAAGAATTCATCAAATGAACCAAAAATCCATCAATACCCGAAAACTCAACCCCTATAACTTCAAACCCAGAAATGAAATGAGCCCGCAAAACTTATTCAATCAAAAAACCCTTCACAGATCTGATTCGGCCAAAAAAAAAACCCAGCATTTGTACAAATTTCATGGTCAACTTCGATTCCTCAAAAATAAAATAGACAAATCCGTACAACACCAAAGTTTAAGCCTTTCCAACTTTTTTTCTTCGAAAAATAAATAAAGAAGATTATTTCTTTTTTCTTTCCCTTTTACCTTTCTCTTTCTATGAGTGTGAGTTTCTTTCAATCTCTACTTGTACTTCTCTCTCTGCAATCTCTATCTGGAGCTGTCCACAAGTAGATCTCAAAAAGAAGAGCCTTTAAGAGAAGCCACGCAGTTAATAACTTATTAAAGTTTAGGCTTTTCTTTTTTTAATCTTCCTAGAAAGAAAAAGCTCAGTTTTCTGGGATAGTTGTAGAGAGAGAGAAACGGAAGTGATAGTGAAAAGAAAAATAAGAAATCTATATTTATATAATATTTATTGTATTATAATATCATAAATGGGATTTGTCATAGTTAAGAGATTCCGTGTAAAGTCTGACACGGTTTATGCTCGGTTCATCGGGTTGCTTACTCAATATAATGATTATTAATTTAATATCTTAGTGAAGGTTTTCAAAAATATATTTTTAATATAATATAAAAATTATTATATAAATTCGATAGGAAACCCAAATCAAATCGTAAAATTAAAAGTAATTTTTTAAATTAATTATAAATTGATAATTTTATTTAAAAATTTAATTTACATTAAATTCTAATAAAATAAATCAATAATATTATAATCAATGAGTAATTTAAATAAAATAAAAGAGATAGATAGTATAAATCAATAAAGTAATGACGTGGAAAAATAAAAAGTCTCATAACAAAATATCTCAATACAGGAAAATCATTGAAAGGTATGAAGCACATATAAATCTAGGAACAACCTGGTTGTTCCCATCACAATAAGTCTTGATAGACCCCTTTTGGGTTATAAGTTAATAAGTTTAAATTAGTAATTAATTAAAATAAATTCAATAATGAAATAAACCCCTAAACAATGTATAATGCGCTAGAAAAAATTGAAATTAAAAATAATTATTTAAAATTAAATTAAAAAATAAAATAGAATAATAAAAAAAGTCTTCATGTTATAATTCTTTCATGTAGCCTGAATCTCCAATTTTTGCATATTCTTGATAGATTTGAGTTTTGATTTCAAACATGTCGTTCTCTCCTGATTTCAAATATGTCGTACTCTCTTGTTTGGATGAATTATTGGGCCTACGATATATAGTTGAAAATTTTCAGATATCTAGTTTATATCCTAACTTTAATAGAAGCAAAATTCCACCGGTAGCTCTAGATATGTTCCAAACAGTACACGAAGGTCTTGTTTAACATATTTGACAATATTAGTTTATTAACTTTGACCCTCTAAAATATTATGTTACCTATCTCCATTTGACTTGAAAATTTATCACAATATATTTTTATGTATCTAATATTTCCCTATAAAATTTCAGCTTTATCCAATATACGGTTTGAAAGATATGTTTAGTCTCACAAAACTAGTCAACAGACATTTTAAGGTCAATTTTAGACTTGACTTGGTTCATAACTTCATATCACAAATTTAGTAAACTCGTAAAATTAAACCGAGTTTACCAATTTTACCGATTTTATACGAGTTAAGTCCGATTTTACTGGTTTCGAGTTTTTAGTCTGATGTAGCATGTTAGATACATGTTGACTCGTAAAATCATAAGATTTTAAGAGTTAACTCGTGATTTTAACAACCTTGATCCTAGTTATTAAATCTGGACCGGCCTGGCAGGTCGACTAGAGACTTGGTTGATCCAGTGGTTGGACCGGTCCGGGTAAGTCAAAAGACCGGCCAGTGTAAAAATCTTGCCAAACCTGGTCGATCCGGCTGGTCAACCTGGGACCCAGGCGAATCCGGACGAACCTATTTTTTTTCTTCAAATGTGGTTTTTCTCTTAGACCCCTTTTTTTATATTTTTTCAGTTGGTTATTAACACTTTTTTAAATTTATTATATAAATACTAGAATAATGTTTTATTTTTTCAATGTGGGATTTGAAACCTTTTAATAAATATACTCTATATTCCGAAGAAAAAAGTTATTTTTTCAATGTGGTATAAAAAAATTTTTGGTTTGAATACCCTAACTTAAAATCATAACATAGTATCTTTCAATGTGAGATTTGAAGGATTTAAAACTTTTTAGTATATATATTCTATATTCACAAAAAAAAAAGTTATTTTTTAAATATAAGATTTAAAGCTTTTTAGTATATATAATTTATATTCACAAGAAAAAACTTATGTTTTTTTCAATATGGGATAAAAAAAATTTTTGGTTTAAATACTTCAACTTAAAATGATAACATAATATTTTTTTAATGTGGAATAATTTTTTTAAAAAATATTCTTTTAAACTTCATTATTTACAATATGTATAACTTATATTCACATGAATTATTTTTTAATTTTTTCCTATGAAATATTAGAACTTCAAATATTTTTTTAATTTTTTTGAGTTGATCCGGTTGACCCGTGTAACCCGCCATCTGGTCCCTTGGTTGGATCAATCCCGAATCAAGTTTAATAACTATGATTAATATAGATAAATTATTTTGTTAAAACAATATTATTTTAATATTTTTTTTAAAAAAATTAATTTGGTTACATCTAATTCAAGTTTGATTAATTCATTAGATTTCAAGTTAATTTATCACGTTACTCGAATTTAACAAGAAAAGTTAATGCATAAAATGATTTGAAATAAAACCTCATCTAAAACATACTTCAAGTTACCAAATTATTAAATTAATATATTAAGTCAGGTTTAATAATGATAATATTTATTAGGAATGTGTGTTTTTTTATTATTTACTTTTAAATATCTTGAAGAGAGAATAAAAAATGAAGTATATTAAAAAGTAATTAAGAAAAAACTAAAACTGCTCAGTGGTTTCACTGTGTAAGTCCACGTGAAATGCTGAGCAGTTTTTTTTATTTTTTTCCCATTTTTTTTTGTTTTTATTTTTTTTCCTATTTTTTTCTGTTTTCATTTTTTTTGTTTTTTTATTTTTTTTTGGTTTTCTATGCCTTTATGGGTTTTTTTTGCTTTTTTCTTTGTGTATTTTTCTTTTAATGAATTTTTTTTTGTTTAACTTAGTTTATTAATGTTAATTTTTTATTTAGTTATCAAATTTTCATAACACGGATCCCGAGTTTTGACGGGTTAACCTGATTTGAAGAGTTAACCCAAATTTTTTTCTTTTATTTTTAATTAATAACATATACTAAAACTGTTCAGTGTTTCACTGTGTAGCCCACTGTGAAACGCTAAGCTGTTTTTTTTTTGTTTTTAATTTTTTTTCTGTTTTATTTATTTATTTATTTTTCTTTTTATGCCTTTATGGGTTTTTTTTTTGCTTTTTTTCTTTGTGTGTTTTTTCTTTTAATGAATTTTTTTGTTTATTTTAGTTTGTTTATGTTAATTTTTTTTTAGTTATCAGACTTTCATGACACGGATCCCGGGTTTGACGAGTTAACCTAGATTTTTTTTTTTTGCTTTTTTTAAAGTTTGACGAGTTAACTTGAAATTTTTTTTTTTGCTTTTTTTCTTTTTAATTAATTTTTTTCCATTTAGTTTAGTTTTTTAATGTTAAGTTTCTTTCTATTTAATTATCAGACTTTCATGTCACGTATCCCGGGCTTGACGGGTTAACCCATTAATTTTTTTCTATTTAGTTATCAAACTTTCATGACGCGAATCTCAGGTTTGACGGGATAATCTGATTTGAAGGGTTAACCCAGTTAATTCAGATTTTATTTCTTTTTCTTCATTAGTATTTTTCTTCTTGTTGGTTTTTTTTTCTTTGTTTTTTTAATTAATCTATTTAATTATCACACTTTTATGACACAAACTTGCAGCCAGACCCATATTCAAGACTCTTGGGTCCGGTGTTGTAGTCAGTCTCACTTAAACTTGAGTCATGTAAGTTTAATATTATTATTAATATTATAAATATTACTCTTGGGTCAAGCGTTGCAGCTAAACCAAAGGCTATTAGGCATATCTTTGCAAAAAGACCCAACACTCTTAGATCTTAGGCTTTTTTGATATTTTTTATGCAAGAAAAAAAATTAACCTGTGGTGTGTGCTTTTGTTTTCTTTTTCTCTTTTCCTTTTTAAGCCTTTTACTGTGGATTGCACAATACAGTTCACAGTGAAAAAGCTGATGCCTTTAATTTTTTTTTGTCTTTTTTTAATTCTTTTTTTAATTTAGTTTCTTAATATTAAATTTTTTCTATTTAATTATCAGACTTTTATGACATGGATCCCAGTTTCGACATTAATCTTTTTTTAATTTATTTTATTAATAATAAATCATTTTTCTATTTAATTATCACACTTTCATGACATGAATTCCAGGTTTGATGGGTTAACCTGGTTTGGCGGGTTAACCGGGTTAATTCAGATTTTTTTTCTTTTTCCTTATTAGTTTGGTTCTTCCGATTTCATCTTTTAATATTGTATGCAGTCCACAGTAAAAAAGCTAAAGACTTTAGTTTTTTTTTTTTGCTTTTTTTTTTTATACCTTTCACTATGGACTGTACAGTGCAGTCTACAGTAAAAAGGTTGATGCTTTTTTTAATTAATTTTTTAATTTAGTTTGTTAATATTAAATTTTTTTCTATTTAGTTATCAGATTTTCATGACACGGATCTCAGGTTTGACGGGTTAAACCAGTTAATTTAGATTTTTTTTCTTTTTCTTTATTAGTTTTTTTCTTCTTATAAGTTTTTTTTTCATTTATTGTTTCTTTTTATTTAATTTAGTTCATCAGTATTAAATTTTTTTCTATTTAGTTATCGACTGATGCCTTTAGTTTTTCTTTTTGTTTTTTTGCTGTTTTTATGCCTTTAACTGTGGACTACACACTGTAGTCCACAGTGAAAAAGCTGATGTCTTTTTGTTTGTTTTTTTCCTTTTTAATTAATTTTTTTCGTTTAATTTAGTTCGTTAATGTTCAATTTTTTTTCTATTTAGTTATCAAATTTTCATGACACGGATCCCGGGTTTGACGGGTTAGCCCAATTAATTTTGTGTTAACCCGTCAATTTTTTTTTTCTATTTAGTTATCAAACTTTCACGACATGAATTCAAGGTTTGATGGGTTAACCTAGTTTGAAGGGTTAATCCAGTTAATTCAGATTTTTTTTCTTTTTCTTCATTAATTTTTTTCTTCCTTTTAGTTTTTTTTCTTTTTAATTAATCTATTTAATTATCATACTTTTATGATATGACCTTACAGCCAGACCCATATCTAAGACTATTGGGTTTGGTATTGCAGTCAGACCTACTTAAACTTGAGTCATGCAAGTTTAATATTATTATTAATATTATAAATATTACTCTTGGGTCAGGAGTTGCAGCCACACCCAGGACTCTTGAGTGTAGTTTTGCAAAAAGACCTAATACTTTTAGATCTTAACTTTTTTTGATATTTTTTATGCAAAAACCATTGACCCGCGGCATCGCGCGGGTCATGTAACTAGTATAATAAGAATTTGGGTACAGAAAGTTAAGAAAAGTCACATGTCTTTCTTTTCTTTTCTTTTCTTTTCTTTTTATATATTTGATATTTTGTTTATCTTCTTTCTGCAGTATTAATGTTAGTAGTTCATAAGTTTATATTACTCAATGGTTCAAATTAGAAAAAAATATAAAAAAATGTTTAGATTGTAAAAAATTATTTTGCATTATTATTAAATTTAATTTAACATGTCAATATTAAAATATCTTAATTTGACTCCTTAACTATGCAAGAGTTATTTTAATATGACTCGATCAACTTGGTAGGTTTAAAGACAACTCAGATAACCAGAAAAAAAACATGGTTTGCCTTTTAATAAAAATCAAGATGATTTTTTTTTTAATATTGAGACGATGATATATTGAATCGACTAGGATTTCACCGCTTAACCTGTCAAACCCGTGATTCAAGTCATGGACTCCATTGGATTTAGTAACTTTTTGTTTTGTTTTAAATATACTATTTTTTACTTGATTATACTATCACAAACATAAATCATAAAATCAAGCACAAGTCAAGTACAAACCAAATATCAAGATGTTTGTTTGAAGTTATGATAATTTTATAAAAAGCAAACCAAAAGATTTATAAAGATAAATTTAAAATTAAGCAAATATTGAAGGATTAAGTTTATAAAAGAAAAAAAAATCCACCTATTTTGCATCCCAAGGTTTTAGTGCATAGTATAATAATTAGTAGTCGCCGCAAGCTAGATTTTTTTTCCAACAAAAAAAATTAAACATGCAGGCTTTTTGTATGTATTTTTTTATGTAAAAAATCTTTAAGTGTATATTGAAAAGCTTATGCACGCATCTAATTAAATAATTAAAGAACCATTTGTGGCAATAAATAAATAAAAATCATCAATGATAACTAAAGACGTAACTAAAAAAATCAAAAGATGAATGTAGAATAAGATATGTGATCTCGCAATACAGGCTATTTATCCAACTGTGTTCAATGATTTTGATTATTAAAATTAATTTTTTATATAATCAAATGATAGTAGAAATAAACACATATATGAAATTGATTAAATAAAATCAAAGAGAAAAACATATCATGCAAGGTTACACTTATTAGAAATACTATCCAAAAATAAATATTTTTTTATTTTTAAAAATAAATTTCATTTATGTAAAACATAAAAAAAAAGAATTATATATGAATTGGAATAATCTCTTCAAAAATTAAATACATAAAAAATAATTAAAAAACAAACACTATTTAAAAAAGGTTAAACCAAAAGATAAAAAATAATTAGAGAGAAAGGGTATTAATTTAAATACAAGTTAAAAACTATTTAAGAAAATACATATAAAAAAAATCAATTTAAAAAAATAGAAAAAAAAGGTCAAGCATTGTTAGGTCTAGCTAGCCAGGTGCATGTAGCCCATTTAGAAAGCACTCGAACAAGGGCTCTTATTTGATTTTAATGTTAATGGTGTTATCTGTCCCAAATCTTTTTGTAAAGAAATCTAGAATACACGTTGTTTGTTTTTCCCTAGGTTTCGACCATTATGGTTGTAAAACCCCAGTTAAAGTTTTTTGAAATATTAAAATTTTAACTTGGAGATAAAATAAGTTAAATTAAATTAAGGATATTGAATTATATGACAATGGATAAGATTTAAAAAATAATAAAAAAGAGAATATAGCACTAATTGTTAGAAAAAAAAAGTGGAGATAAAATGAAATAATTTATAAGCAATACAGGGTCAATATGTAAATATCAATAAATTGATCTATAAATTCTACACTAAGGTTCATGTGAGGATTTGGGGGGAAATGAGAAATTTGCTTTGTTTGATGTGATTTGGACAGAAATGGATGAAAGCAACATGGAAAAATGAATAAATGAAGAAACAATCCTAATGTTGTTGAAGGTGGTGATGTCGACCATAAAAAGAAAAAATTGAAAAAAAAATTAAAACAAGGCATGAATGTTGTTTGTTTGTATTTAGTATAGCATGTGTTGAAATGTGAATAATGAATAGAGAAGAAATAGAAATCTTATGTTTAATATGTAATGGAAAGATTGATTATGCTTTGTTTGATGTAATTTGGACGGAAATTAATGAAAGCAATTTAAAACAATGAACAAATGAAGAAACAATCATAGTGTTGTTAAAGGTGGTGGTGTTAGCCATAAAAGGAAAAAATTGAAAAAAAATAATTAAAACAACATATGAATGTTGTTTGTTTGTACTTATTGTAGCATATATTGAAATATGGAAATGAATTGAGAAGAAATAGATATCTTGTGTTTAATTTGTAATGGAAAGATTAATTATGTTTTGAATTATGAACATTGTAATCTTACAGGGGATTATGAAATTTTTATGTAATGTTGAAGTATTATTGATGAGGGAATGTTAATGAAAGTGAAGGTGTTTTTGGTGAGAAAGTTTTGGTTATTTCAAGTAGGATACGAGAAAAAATAATTGATTATTTGGGTGTTATGTCTAATGATATTATAAAATATGTTGAGGAGAAATATTTGTTTTAAATGATGAGAAAAAAAATAAAAATACTTTGTTGCATGTTAAAAGCAAAAATTGGAAATCTAGACAATTTTATCACGTAACTTTCAGTTGAGTTTAGACTTGAAAATAACAAAAAATAGAATAAGTTTCTTTATAAAGTTATAGTTATAGATGTTAGCTTTCTAACAAGATTGGCCTTAGTTAATTTGGAGTTATAAAACTCTAAATAGGAGTTAAAAATTGAGAAAGGGTTAGATTAAATCTTTTTGGACAATTTTTAAATGTTGCAATAATAAGTAATTTTGGATGTGTTAATGGCATAAATGAGTTTTCTTCCCTTCCATAAAGATGTAATCCTGTATCTTAGCTTTAAAAATAAATAAACTACATATAAAATCAAATTCTATAACTTTAGATATAGTACACATATTGACCAACATTCTTGAGCGATCAAGTTAAGTTAAGTTGACTAGAAATAGTCAACTTTAAAATTTATTTAGAACTACTCTTAATGTAAGATTTAAATGATGGAAATTATAAGAATGAAATTGTCAATATGGGTTAAATTGTTAATGATGATTAGCTGAAGTAATATGGAATCATGTTGTTTGAGTGGGGCAGCACTGAACTAATATATGAGACTAGATAACATAAAGATTTGATGATGGAAAGATCCCATGGTTGCTTTTATTAAACAATATAAGTACAACATGAATATTGTTAATAGAACCAGCTTGTCCCATCTAGAAAAAAAGAATAAATAAATGATAAAAGAGTATGCTCAAAGGTGGAGGGATCTGGTTGCACAAGTACATCCTCCACTTTTAGATAAAGAGATGGTTACCTTATTTGTAAATACGTTCATGGCATCGTACTGCGAGCATATGATGGGTAGTTCAGCAAAACAATTCATTAATGTTATAGCAATAGCCAAGTGTATAGAGCAAGGGATAAGGAGTGGTAAAATATTCATACCCACTGAAAAAAAAGGCTTTAAAGAGAACAAGAAGGATATCAATCATATCGAAGGTGCCTACAAAAGTAAGAAAAACTAATCCCAAAACTATAACATCTCATCCCCTTCATCCCAAATTGCTAACATCAACTTTAACTCTCCATTTTCTGCCAAAAAATCCAGGACTCAAGATATCTTAATTTCCCCTCATAATTTTCTAATTGATTTTCTATCTTAATGTCTCACCACTTTATTTTTCACTTTCAACATAAACATAAATTTTTAATTTTCATAAATCTTAATTTAACCCATTTTTTTCGAGTTAAATTTATTATCTTATTTTTAGTCTCGGGATTTTACAAATGATAAAGAAAATCTAAGATACTTCTAAAGCTAACCAAAAAGAAAAGGTGTCAACAAGAAAAATGACAACGAAGTACATCAGGTAAAAACCAATCATTTTCAATCCAGAGGTCGTTAGAATAAGTAATGGAGGTCTAATTAGCAAGTCAATACTACTAGTACCGATTTTCATCCATTTACTTTAACACTAGCCAGTGTTACAACTATCCTTAAACTAAACATGTATTTAAAATTTCTTATTTACCAACCAAATAATTTCCCACAAAATCAGCCATTCTTTAACCAATCAACATTAAACCATATTTTTAAAACCTGATATGTCGACCCGGGACTCGACTGACCTAGGTTAGAACCAGGTAGGGTTTAAGAAAAAATAAAAGAAGTCAAAAACCTGGGTGACCCAACAGTCACCAGGTTGACCTAGTGACCCGATTAAAAACTCGGTTGCAACCCGTTGACTATTTATTTTATTTTAACCAAAACAACATCATTTTAATTTATAAAAAATTAGGGTTGACCTGGTGACTCGATCAAAACCCAGTAAATCAGGTAAAACTCGTGACCCGGGCTTTGGGTCGGGTTGACCACAAGGCCGAGTTTAAAAACTTTACATTAAAGAATTAGGTTGGCTTAAACAACCAACCTTATAGAAATACTTGAGCTACCTTTAAGAGAAATGTTCAAAAAGCTTGTTAGCATTGAAAAAATTACCCCTACCCCTAATGAAGACCCTTTTGACTACCATATCCTTATTGTTAGAAACCCAACTACAACTACGAAAACCACATTATTGTTATTGCGCGTAACAATGATAATTGTTCTACCTTCAAAGACAAGCTCTTACACCTCATCAAGTAAAGTATGCTAAAATTTGAGAACGAAGAGATTGAGAATGAGGTGGGAATGGTATCTTTTTAAAAAGTGAATATTGGCGAACTAGAGGTATATAAATACCAGCCAATAGAGAATGGACCTCTCAAAATGATAACAATTATCATACTTCGCCTTACAACTACAAATAGAGTGAGGCAAGAAATAATGTTGTTAGGTTTAGTTTCTTTTATTTAGGCTTTTCATCCCCTCTCTGTACAAAAAGAAAAGAGAAGAAGCATGAAATAAACCCTATTGTTCCTAAAATATCTATCCCTGGGTGGAACTATAGATTTAAAATGGCCTTAATTTTGTCAAAAAAATGCAATTAAAAGTTGAATAAACTCCTCCAATTATCCTAGATGTACACCTAAATTCATCCATTAAAAATAGTAAATGTGGGCATTTTGTTTTTATTATATTATAATTTTAATTATTAAAGAAAAAAAAGATGGTCATTAATTATATACTCTACCATGGATATAGATTCAAGAGCATTGTTCAATCCACAATGTAATTTTTACTTTCATGAGCATGGAAAATATAATTTGGTCCCTTTATTTTGCGAGTTTTCATATTTAATCATTATAGCTTTATATTTTATATTTTAGTCATAAAAATCATTCATTTGTTTTTACATTTTAGTCCTTTTGACGTTGAAATAGGAGATAAAAAGTTAAAGAGAGAGAGAGATTTTGGTATTTCATAAACTAAAAACAATAATCTTAGTGTTAATGGTTTCAACTTGAAGGAGGGGCTCGATGAAGGTGGTTCAGACCTTTAATTATGCAAAAAGAAATAGATTTTGTTCTGTAAAGATTTTTTTATCCGATTTGGCTTTGAGTTCTTAGACTTATCAAAAGGCATTTCAGGGTTGTAAATGTAGTTATAAAGGTTCCTGTGATATTTTTAAGTGTTTTTAGAAAAAAATAAGCTAAAATTTAAGTTTTTTGAATAAATATCTTGGAACCCCTAGTGTTAAAAAATTGTTACAGCAGATGACATTTCATATGCTTAGGCGACGATGTATTATTTGTTCAATTAAAAAAAAAACTTGAATGAAAATTTATCCATTTAAAATCTTTTAAAAGTAAAAACTGATTGGACAAATATCTTGGAACCTCTAACGGCTAAAAAATGTTATAGTGAATGATATATCATATGTTTAGGCGGACAACATGTCATTTGTTCACTTAAATGGATAATTGTCTATTTAAGCTTTTTTTAAAGTAAAAACTAGGCATGCAACTAAGGTCTTTCAAATTCAGGCACACTTAGGGTTTTTTATGGGCCACACGTGGTTTTGTCTTATTAGCACTCATTATTTTTGAAAAGATCAAACATGTGGGCTTGGCCTTGTAAGTTCAAGTATGTCTAGGCTATCTTTTCAAGCCTAGGTGTGCTTGGATATGATTGTTGTGGCCCTTTAATTTTTTTTTCTTTTGTTGTTTTATGTTTTAGAATTATTTTTTTTATATAAAATTATTGAAATAATATTTAAAAAATCTTCCAATTATGTCATAATCTTTGAATGATTAATGCTTTTATTGTAATATTATCTATTATTTTATGGATTATTATATATGAACCAAATATGTAGAGTTTTTTTTTAAAATTATTTATGAGTATTTAATGAGAATAAAATATTTATTTTATTATATTTATTTTTTATTTTTATATATATTTCTCAAATTAATTATTATATTTTTAATTTTTAATACAACCATGTGTCTCTCTCTCTCTATATATATATATATATATTGAAGTTTGCTTTCCATATCATGATAATTTTTAATTTGAGAATCATGCTTCTAATAATAAAAGCATTTTTTTCATCAAAACAAATAAAAAAGAATAAAGAAAGAGAGTTTTTATTTAAAAACACAATTTTTCCTTTTTAATTAAATCATTAAGATTCTTATAAATATTTATTTTAATTGTCTTGAATTTTTATTTAAAAAATATTGATGCTAATAAAAACGAAATGTTTTCATCAAAACAAAAAAAATATATATATAGTTAAAAATTATATAAATTAGTATCCTTGGATCATGAAAATTTATTAATTAATAGAGATATTATGTTATATTGTACATGAATAAAAGAAATGGATTTTAATATAATTTATTTTTATAAAATTGAAATGATTAGAATTCTTATAAATATTTATTTTCTGTATAATTAAACAAAAATATATTTATAAAAAAAAAGGTTGGAAAGGAGAAGGGCAAGAAAGGAACAAGGAGAGTTGCTGGCTTGGATCAAGGCTATCAATTTATACTTTGTCCTTTACCCAAATCATATCATAACAATCTACTATCAGGGTTTTGTTCTCCTATCAATGCCATTGCCTGAACGGCCTTCGCTCCTTGTTCCTGCAGCTTGCTTTCTTCAACATTATTACCAAACTCCCCAATTTACATTTACATCCTCGAAACCAAAAAGGCCCAAACCCTACGCCCCACAGGCTAAGTGCCCATAAATACCTCGCTTCACTTCAAAGTTCAAAATATCCTTCCCTGTTCCCTCGTTCGTTCCTCCTCCAAAAACCTTATCTCAATTCAAAACTAAGCCAAGACACACAAGAGAGAAACCATGTCCGCAGCATCTGCCTCTTCACTAGTCCTCCCATCGCTCAATCACCCAAATACCATAAAATCTTTCTACAGCAAACCCAATTCACTCTTTTTTCTATCTCCTTCTTCCACTTCTTCTCTCAAGCCCGTTTCTCTCCTTCTCTCCTTTCAACACCAGCAACAGCCTCTGTCCTCTCGGTTTCTAAAAAATGTTGCCATTTCATCTGAATTCGGACAAGAAGAGGATTTCTTGAGTGATGGGGACGAGCAAAGTTTCTCTCAAGACCTCAAATTGTTTGTGGGTAATCTTCCTTTTAATGTTGACAGTGCCCGGCTCGCTGGTCTCTTTGAAACCGCTGGAAATGTTGAGATGGTTGAGGTATTGTCTCTCTCGTGCTCTTTTTTATGACCCTACTTTTATTTCTCTTTTAGCTTTGCTTCTTTTTGAACATGAGTGTTTTAAGGTTAGAATTGTTTCATATTTCCTGTAAATTGGAACATTTTTTTTTGATGTAATGGTTTTTGTATTGAGTGTTTTACTGTTGGGTCTGTTTTCCTTTTGTTAAAGATAGCGTCTTTATATGGTTTCTTGGTGAAGCCAATTTAACGAATAAAATTTTAGTTTGCTATGAGCTTTACATAGATATTGCTTGTATAGTTAATGAAATGTTTTCTTTGGATCCTCATGGTTGAGTTTTAGAGGTTGTAACGCCTTTTATTGAACGATTAGTAACCATCTGCTTTGATGTGCTAAACCTTTTACTTTTTGGAAGGTAATATATGACAAGGTAACTGGGAGAAGCAGAGGATTTGGTTTTGTGACCATGGCGACTATTGAAGAAGTTGAAGCAGCAACTAAACAGTTCAATGGCTATGTAAGTCAATGAAAACAAAGATGGATAGATAGTTTGCAAAATTATGAAATTTAATTATAAGGGTTTGAAGTGGTACTCACTTTTGTTTGAGATTGATTGGTGGGAGTGCAACTCAGTGGAGCTTGCTTGGTGGTTTTAAAAATTGTTTTTCCCCCATTAATGCATCCTTTTCTTTTCTTTTTTATGAGGCCATGGCGCATACAAATTAGGTTTATTGTATCTAAGTGATTATCATGCAGGAACTCGATGGGAGGACATTGAGGGTGAATTTTGGACCTCCTCCTCAGAAGGAAAGTTCCTTTTCAAGAGGGCCTAGAGGTGGTGACACATTTGATTCTGGCAATCGTGTTTATGTCGGCAACCTTTCATGGAATGTTGATAACTTGGCACTTGAGACATTGTTTAGAGAGAAAGGGAGGGTGATGGATGCTAGAGTTGTTTATGACAGGGATAGTGGTAGATCAAGGGGCTTTGGTTTTGTTACTTATAGTTCTGCTGAAGAGGTTGACAATGCCATTGACTCCCTAAATGGCGCTGTAAGTATATCATTCCCATTTTTCTTGAAGATATGTGCTTGTTCTTCAAATGGGCTACCATGTGCTGAAACTAAAATCCTAAAATTGCTAGTTTTGCAATTGAGTGTTCTGTGGTTAAAACATAGTGCTAATCATTTGTGTTTTTGTCTCGTTGCCTTTGAGAGTTTTGGTTCTCATGTGCCTGATGTTTTTTGATAAAATTTGTAATACAGTTGATTTTAAGGACTTGTTTGCACACAAAGGTTTGTCTGGCAGTTTTTGTGAAAATGCAACTCAGAAGTTTATACTGTCAAATCTGACACTTGCTACAGCTACTCCACCAATGGACTTCGAAGTCTATTTAGCTACAAATTAATAGTCACTTGGTAAAATTTGTTTGGTGCAGGAATTGGATGGCAGAGCAATTCGGGTCTCAGTTGCAGAAGCTAAGCCAAGGCGTCAATTTTGAGCACTAGATCTTTTCCGTATCTTCTCCCTGAGAAAATGTTTTGGGTGGTACTTGTCCCCACATTGCACTTTAAGTCTGGTTGTGAACATGAGTATTGTTTTAAATTGAACTAACTCATTTCCTATCCTCCAGCTGGTTCCTTATATTACATCTAATTGCTGTTGCAGGGACTTGGGAGATACACAGTTGCAGTATGTTCCTGTCATGCAACCTCTTTGAATATGCTCCTTGTGCCTGGGAGTCATCGGGCTCTTTGATAGAAGCATCTAAGATGAACAAGAGTTGATAAATTGTGTTGAAATTTTTTGATGTATGTTTTAAATACTGTGATCCAGATGAAAACATGTACGTAGTTTATTTATCGAGGTGATGTGAATTATTTAGTGCTTTGGCTTTGCTATATGGATTGTGCTAGAAGAGCTTTGTCATTGTTGAATGAATTGCAGCGAAATCCAAATTCAGGATCAGTACACACCACACACACCCCTCGTATCGCTTTCTTCTTTTCTTTAATGATTAATTGCATGGCTACACCATGAAAAGAGAAGACAGACGCTCTCTGTTACTAGACCATGGAAATCCTTAACTGCAATCTTTCCTTAACTCTTCTCGTTGTCCTCTGTCAGCCACCATCCACAAACAACAGCCCCACTCTTTTCAGTCATAGCAGCAACCAACACAACCAAATACCCCCTTCACTTTCTGCAATTATTTCTCTCATTTCCAAAAACTCGTTTTCAGCCACAGACCCAAAAGCCATCAGACAACCAACGACACAACAGCCCCAGTCTTTCTTTGTTGACTTTCTGGAGATTGGTAAAGAAGTTAGTTGTAAAAATTATGGGTATGTGGTTAAAATGACTGAGATACTTTTATCACCCAAAAACTCCAGCTTTTGCAATCCATCATACTGCTCACTTCAAATGAAAACAACCCCAAAAAACCAATCCCAAGAAGCTAGCGTGGAAAATCTATGGGAGTTTGCAGGATTTAATTATACAAACCTATGCCTTATGCATGTTTTGGCTTCCAAAAGGAAGAGTTGCGTGCGTCTGAGAGAAGATTTTTAAATTTCATTGCAACTAGGAAATAATTTTCTTTAGCTGGAATGATTGTTAAGGATGAGTTGGTAGGGCAATCTATGGGAGGTGGGACTGCTTTTTGTGAAGTTAAAAGGATGGTGGAGGTGGCCTACTTGTTCATGTCTAATGTCCTAATGAAAGCGGGGCCAAGATCATTTATATGCCTACTTGCTGCATGGTGTGATGTAGTTGGAAGAATGACTGTAGGTGGGGGGTAATAATAGCATGTAACAAAGTTATTTGTGAAACAATTTTTTTTTTTTTTGGTGTACAATTTGTGAAACAAATTAGAATACCTTTTAATATAACAATAAATAATAATAAAAAGTATTTGTGTGTTAAAATGTAAATAATATATATAAAAACATGTTTATATTTTCATTTTACAATTTCATGTTTAATTTGTGTAACTGGGGAAAGCAATTCTAGCCCTAGGTTTGCTTGTGGAGGCAAGTCCATTCTGATTCGCTGCAACATGAATCCTCGTAATGGACACATAGGGGCATAGAATCTGATGGCAAGTGTCTGGCGTTGACTCTCGCAGTGAGATGAAAAAAAAAAATTATGAAATGATTATTATTTACTAACCATTTTCATGGTTTCTGTAGTTCGGCTAGAGTTATTTTTTAAAATGTTTGTTTTATTTTTAAAAAATTATTTTTAATATTAGTATATTAAAATAATTTAAAAACAAAAAATATTAATTTAAAATATTTTTTTAAATTTGTTTAGAAATACCTTTTGATACGGAAAGTAAATGCCCAACAGTGAACAATACATCATACTTTCTAGAAATAACTAGAAAGTATTTTTTTTAAAAATGTATTTTTATTTTTATAATAATGATATTTATAAGAAAGATAAGAATTTGAATTTTAGAAAGAGATATTTTTCTTTTTTTGTTTATGTATTTAAAAAAAACATGTATTTTTTTTATTACCAACATGTTTTTTAATAGATAAGAATTTGAATTTTAGAGAGACATTTTTCTTTTCTTGTTTATAAACAAAATTTTTTTAATACCAACATGTTTTTTAAATAAAAAATAATGATAATTAAAATAAATATTATACAAATTTTAAAGATTTGAATTAAGGAAGAGAAAATGTACCTTTTTAATTAAAACTTTATTTTCTTATTTATAATTTTTTTTATGAAAACATGTTTTATATTAAAAGTATTGTTTTTTTAAATAAAATTATTATAATTTGAAAAGCAAGTTTTAATTAAAAACAAAAAAAACTAATAATAATTTGATAATTTTTACTTGATTGTACAAAGAAATTAATTAATTTTAAAAATTATATATAAATATATAATAAGAAAATAATAAAATAGATATTTTATTGTTATGAAAATAAAAAAAACAAACAATTTACATTTATATTTATATATAACAATTCACAAAGTAATTGTTAAAATAATCATAATTTTTAAACCTGGCCCGGTAGTCTACTCAATCCAAGTTCTAGGTCACGGGTTTTGACTGGGTCACCGGGTCATCCTGAATCGACCCTAATTTTTTTTCAAAGCAAAACAAGGTTATTTTTGTTAAAAAAATAAATAATTAACAGATTACAATCATGTTTTTGACCTAATCACCAAGGTTTCTAATTTCCCTAATTTTTTTATAAACTCAATCTGTTCTGGCTCTTGATTGATCTATTGGATAAAATTAGGTTTTAAAACTATAAAAATTACCATAAAAATATACGATATAATCATATAATTCTTAAATATTATTTTAATAATTTATTTAGAGTTAATTTTATTATAAATAAAAAAATAATTATAAAAAAAAGTTAAAGAGAGGCTGGAAACCTAGATCCAGAAAGAGGTGCCAGCATGAAAAAGTCCCAGGCCGGTGTATCATTTGCTAGATCTATCATTTGAGGTGGGTAGTACATTGTTTGTTTGAATACTATTTAAAAAATATTTGATAAAATAATATATTTTTATATTATCCCGCGATAATTTTAGATGTGTGCTTTGACGGTAAGAATTAATATTGCAATTAAGAATTAATATTTAATTGAAGTGGAAATATCAAGCTTAAATTGACAATAATAAAAAAATTGTTTTTGTTGATATGTGCAAGTGGATCTTTTTATTTATTTTTATTTTTTTAGTTTAACACGAGTGTTCGGTATCTCGACTAATCTCACGGGCCCTAAAGTTAACGACCATTTAAATCTCCAGTGGCTATCATATGAGCAACCACAGGATTCGAACTTCAAACCACAAAGAAAATAAACCTTTTAATCCCAGCCTCTTACAACTAGTCATCACCTAGATGGCTACAAGTGGATCTTTGACAGGGAAGGTGATATACCCATTTGCCACATTGTTTAATTAAACCCCATCCATATAGATTTCCAGTCTCTGCAAGAGCTCCTCTCCACTTGTTGACCTTCTCCATTTCTTCCTGGAAGCGTTCTCCATGTTCATCAAGAGCTTTTTGCATAACTCCCGGTTTGTTTCTGGACATCTGAGGGCTCTTCTGTATCATAGAATATTACAGGAAGAGCAACCTGGTCAGTTGTTTTGCCTGCGCTCAAGAATCTTTACTAGTTCATCAAGACACCATCGATCTAGAGGAAGCATAGTGCTGGGAGAAGACCACTATAGAAATCCTCGATCCTTCTATTGCCTTGAGAATTTGTGGATAGATTTCTTCTCTTCTAGGAAGTTCATTATCATCCCTAAGAGTATGAATTCCGGCCTGGATTAAGGCAGTTTAGAGATGATTTGTAAACTCCTTGCGCGTATCTTCTCCTCTATATATGACTTAGAAAGACATTGTAGGTCCCTCAATGTCTAGAGGAAGAAGGTGAAGAAGAGGATAGAGACTCAAAGGACGTGCGTGGAAGCCATTGAAAGACACAGTTAATCAATCTCAGCAGCAAATCGGAAAGGTTGGTTGAAGAGTATGGAGAGGAGTGACGTTTGCTTCTAGTTCAAAACATTCATTATGGGGCAGATGTTCACGGAAAACATGAGAGTGTAGAGAGTTTGAGTTGGAAATTTCTAATTTTTTCTTAAAGTTTTATCTCTTCTCATATGATGTAAATACATGCAATAAATCTCTTAAAATTTTAACATTATCATCTTATTTATATACTTGTAAACAAAGTCTAAAAATCAAAGAAAATTTAAATCAATCTCTCTCTATAAAAACTAAACTTAACCTCTAGATTGAGAGGAAAAAAAAAAGAACTTAAAATGAAAAGAAGTACACTAAAAAATAAAAATAAAAAATTTTGTAAAATCTAAAAAGTAATGCAAAATCACTTTTCTTACTCCCTTTTATAAAGGATTCTGGAACCAAAACTGATAAAAAATTAATTATAGTAATTATCAAAATTAATTCATACTATTATTAGCCTTAATTACCTATCATGAACTAAAATTAAACATGATAGTTTTGGCTTTCAATCAGATGTTTTTTTTATATAAAAATTATTCATAAACCATTCAGGCTTTATATTCATAAATCGAAAAAACCAACGGGCTAATAAAAATTAATTTTTCATGGGCCAAAATATTATAAATCCAAATCCTTATCTAAAATAGGCTAGTAGCAAAAAACAAATATTTTGTAGTTCAAAATATTATTTTATAATAAATCTAGACCTAAGCTCAAGTCTGGACTGAAGCCCAAGCATGAGTTACTATATAAACAATAATAAAATCTTGTTTTAAAGCTTGGATGCCTTTCGGGCCAAATATTTATTTTTCACCTTCCTACTATATAAAGAACAAGAAAACATATATATTTTTTCTATATGAGATAGAGTTTTTGGATTTCATAAAAAAATATTAACCAAGGACTTTTTGAGATCATTTTTTTATTTATCCATAATTTATTTTAATCATGTTAATGCTATATATTAAAGAGCTTATGTTGAAGAATAAATATCTACAAAGCTTTTACTCCAAAAGTGAGTGGACATCAGTTTTAATTTGGTCTTAAATATACCCATTAACCATGTTTTAAAATATTTTTTTCAACAACCCCCTACATGAATGAAAATTTTCTGACCAGTTTAAAAGACTCAAATATTCGTAGAAAGATACTGGTTTGGTGAATTACTATATCAAGATAGGTAACCTTTTGCTTTTGAACCTTTATTAGCAAAAAAACTACCAGATTTACTCAGCTAAATAGTGACTAGATGTTTTGAACTATTCATCCTTATTTGTAAACCAAAACAATAGTATCTATATAGTTCTCTACCTAGAGATTTCTTTTGATTCTTACTGTTATGCTTATTTTGATCTTGAGCACCTCTTGAATTTATGAGTGCTTTAAAGAATTTAGCTTTTTTCAAAAATCTCAAAGAAACAAATATATTTCTCACTCATATAGGTGATTTTTTTTATTAATAGTATTATATTATACTCTACTTGGTATACTAAGATATGAAATCATTAAAAACACAACTTATTTTTTTATCATACTATAGATAAAACTTACTCATTCTTTATCACACTATAGATAAAACCTTTTTTCATCATAGAAATAAATAGTAAATAATAATTTTCAAGTGTTATTGAGAATATTATATGAATTAGTTTTTTATTAGAACCTAGATCTTGGAATCTCCATTACATAAGGTATGTTTACCATCATTATACTCTTTTATCTTTAAAGGCTTTAAACCTATTTTCCTTGATGAATTATACACAAACTCTCTTAACAAACTTTTGGTTAACAAATTCACAATATTTTTCTTTGACTTTACATAGTTAATGTAAATAATTTTATTTGAGAGCAAGTGTTTTATGATATTATGAATATGACGTACATGTCTAGATTTACCATTACATATACTATTTTGTGCCCTTCTAATTAAAGACTGACTGTCGTAATGAACATAAATTATTGGCACTAATTTTAACCAACATGAAATATCCTTTAAGAAATTTTGAAGCCATTCGACTTCTTCTCCAACTTTTTCAAAAGCATTAAATGTTGATTCCATCATGAATCTTGTGATACACGTTTTGTTAGATGATTTTTATGATACAACTACTCTATAAAGTGTGAATATCTATGCATTAATGACTTTTGAATTCTTAGTTCGAATATCTAGTTGGCATCACTATATCTTTCTAGTACTACCAGATAACCAATATAGTGTATCTCATAATCTAAAGTATATCTCAAGTATTTGAGTACCCTATTTATTGCTTTTTAATGATCTAAATTTGAATTACTGGTAAATCTACTCAGTTTGCTAACTGAGTATTAAATATCAAATATTATGCAATTCATAATGTACATCAAGCTCATAAATATTTAAGAATATTTTAATTGATCTATTCCTTTAACTTTATTTTTGGACAGATAAATGCTTATGTCAATTAGTATTTTCATAATGTTATAGTCACCTTTAGAAAATTTGTTAAGACTTTTCTCGACATAATGAGGCTAGGACAATATATCAATTCATCAGATATCCTAAAAGATTTTACTTCTAGTATGATATTTGCAACACCTAGGTCTTTGATTTCAAACTTATTATTTAACATTTTCTTAGTAGATTTGATTATGTAATTTTTATTTCCCAAAATAAACATATCGTCCATATACAAATATATAATGACATAACCCATGTATGCGTTTTTCACATAAATATATTTATCAACTTTGTTGATTTAGAACTCATTTGACGACATGACCTTGATAAATTTTTCATGTCAATGTTTAGGTGCTTGTTTTAAACCATATAATGATTTGATAAACTTATAGAGTATCTTTTCCATGTATCTTGAGTAGGTTTGATGTTTATTTTCTAACAAGTATATTAGAAAATCGGGACTAATTATTTTTCTTTTGCCTTTTTACTCCTTCTAGGCTCAATTTCATCATCTTTTAATTAATGATGATTACTTAAGTTAGCTTCAATCTTCTCTTGAGTGAACTATATTCTTGCGCTTTCTTAAACAAAAATACATGTTCAAAGATTGTAGCATTCTTTGATTCCACTATAATATTATGATGAATGTCCTTAATATTTTATTTATGTATAAGAAATCGATATGCACTACTATTATAAGCTTATCATATAAAAATACAATCTACAATTTAAGTCTTATCTTAACCTTTTTTAGACCAAGTATTGCTACATTTGCAACTCATATAGAGTTTTTTCTAGCTTTTACTTTGTTAACTAAATTGTCTTCCCACACAAATTATGAAATGTTCCCGAACTTATCAATATGACATTCATCATTTTTTTTTTAAAATTTGGTTCTTACATTCTACAAGGCAATTTGTTGAAATAAATAAGTAGTAGTTTGGTGGATAATATCATTTTAAAAACAAAATTCACCAAAATAGCTTTGTATTCTTCACTTTTATTACTTCTTATTACCTTTATTTTTTTATTAAGTTTATTTTCAACTTTATTCTTGTAATATTTATATATTTCAAGAGCCTCATATATACTTTTAAGCAAATATATTTATTTAACTACACATAACACAATTATCTATAATAGTAATATAATACTCTTCTTATATCTAGTTTGCAAAAAATTCAAATTACTAATATTCAAATAAATTAAATCTAGAGTTTCACTGCTTCTTTCAGTTATTTGAAAATAAGATTTCATGAATCTTGATTCTTTATAAATCTTATACTTATGATTTTTCCCATTTTCTTAAAAACTAGATAATAAGTCAAGGTTAATTAACATTTGTACAAAATTATAATTCACATGTCCAAACAAGCCATACCACATATCACAAAATTGAAGAAAAAAAAAAGCATTATCATCATAATAGTCATTACATTCATCTTAAAGAAATCATCATAAAGATAACCTTTTCCTATAAATATACCACTTTCAAAGAATATAAACTTGTCATTCCCAAAAACTTTCTCAAAATTATTTTTACTCAACAATAAATTTTACACTAAGTTCTTTCTAATATTAATAACAAGGACATTATTGATGGTGAGAATTTTTTCAAAAGTCATCTTAATAATATTCTATTTATCACTTAAACTAACGTCAAACGATTTTAATTAAATACCAGGAATTTACTAAGCTAGGCATGATACATTCCAGGTTTTTGTTTGCCTTGTTTAATGGTATAATCAGAAGAATTCACAACAACAGCAAAAATAAAATAAAGAAGAAGGAACACGAGCAGCACGAGGTGTCTAACATGGTACACAAGCGACACTCACTAACACACAAAGACATGGGTCAAATGCGCATGCAGGAGGCACACAATTAGTTAACGAGTAAAACGCTCGATCCCCTATTAAGAACAGTAATTACGAGTTTATAATCTCCATGCTTGGGGTCTGGGCTGGAAGTAGACAAATCATAAGCAAGAACAGCTAGCTAGCTTTAGCCAGATAAGGGCTAGCATAGGGATTGGGGATTTTTAAGTAATATAATACACGGTTCAGTTCCTGCAATCCTGGCAACAACACTGTAGAAAATAATAAGAAATGGGCAAGTGGAGTCTAATGAAAGTATATACATTTGGTAAGAAATTGTGGGTGTTTTTTTCTTTCTTTTTTCTGGGGAGTGAGGTGGAGGAGATGCAATTCGTGGCATAGCATGCATCCATGGTGGGGGCGAGGATATGGGGAAGAGAAGGGAGAGAGGAAATAAAAATAAAAATGTTTCCTATGCATTCAGCAGGTGTGTCGAGCAAGGGAGGTGGATGAGGGTACACAGGCTGATAGGCCATAACCCACTCTTGTTCTTATTTCAATCATCAATGCACAAGGCTCCATACTGTCATCTCTTATTTCTGGATTTTACCCATACTACCTTCCTCATTTTGAAGTATGTTTTTTCTTTTTTCTTGGTATGAACACATATAAATGTTCATTATTTTAAGAGAAGTGCCCCTTTTTTCACGGATTAAATAAGTGTACCCATCTTATAATGCCATACATGACCTTTTTTTCCTAGTTCTATGTTTCTGGTTTAAAGTGTGTTCGCGTGTGTGATAACAGACGTGATAGCGGTTACTTCGTTTCTGGATTAAATAAATTTTGTTAAAAGTATTCTGGAAACGCAATATCAAACACACCCTTAAAAGCTAAAAGATTTTTGGGATGAAAAGTAACCAAAAAAATAAAAAGAATCTTGATTCTTGATGTGCAATGAGAAGAATGGCAGTTTCTTCGTTTAAAACGATCATTCTTGTTATTCTTACAGTTTTCCAACTACCTTTTCTTCCTTGGTTCTAATCAAACTTTCACCCTCTGGACAGATAAAAAACAATTTTATGTTTCTAATAGGCAAATGGCTTTATTTGCTTTTACAATCTATCGTTAGTTACGACATAACTCGTCACGTGCCCCGCCCTCTGCTATGGGATGGGGCCAAAAAAAAAAAAAAAAAAAAATTCAATGCAAAATAATAGAAATAATGTTATAGAAAGAAATTAATTGCATGCCTGCATGTTGCTGCGAGGCGATTTTGAAACATGTATTTATTTAATTTTGTGATAATAAGAATAATTCAAATATTATCAATTATAGAGAAAAAAAAATATTTTTTAGTTAAAATTTTATTTTTTTATCAATGCATTTTTGTTTTTGAATGACTTTATAAGTAGTAGGATTTTCTAAATGAAAATCTAATACAACTAAAGAAAAATGCAGAAGAATTCAAATATTTTAATAAAGGAGTAAGAAATATAGTTTTTCCTCAAAAACCCTTCTTCTTATTAATGTTTTTGCAACCAAAACATGTCTTATTTTTATTAGAAAAATGCCTTTTTTTTAAAATAAAAACTTAGAACACATAAAAAGAAATTTTCAAAAAAAAAAAACAAAAAAAATCATGTCATCATAATTCTGATGTAGCCATATAAAACATTTTCTTAAAAACTAATTTGAGAAAAGTATATAAAATAATTAACATAAAAAATAAAAAACATATTCTCATTGAATATTGAAAATTAATTGATAATATCACCATAAAAGCTCAAATCTAATTTGAAAAGTAAGGATTTTAATAGTAAAAAAGTTGATAATGTTAATTAAAAACTAAAAAATAAATGTGATTTTTCTCATAAGAAAAAAATAAATGCACGTGTTGATATTTTATCTCATCAATTATTATCAAATTTTATTCTCTTATTCTTATTTATCTTAAAGGCTAATTATGGTCGTTAACTGTATATGATTTGTTCTTAAAAATGTATCATACAAATATAATTCAGTTATTCAAAATTAAATAGGAAACAAATATTTAATTTTCTTATGATAATTAAAATAAATATTAGTAAAAAACTTTAATGATTTAAATTCTATGAAATAATATGAGAGAATTTAAACTTAAGGGATTAAATGAAACTTTTATGTGTTTTTTATGAAAAAATCCTTCATCTATCTCTTTATGTCAATTATATTTCTCAATCTCTCAATTCAATTTTTAAAAATAAAATTTATCATTAATAAAATAAAACATGATTAGAATAGAATAAATAACGCTAAACCATTCAACAACATACATTTTAGGTAAGTGAGAGAAAATAGAATAAAACATATCTAAGCACATATAACTTTAAGTGATGAAATTGAAAAAAAGATAAAGCTCATTCACCGGATTATAAACCTTGTAAAATAAACAAATTTTATGTTTGTTGATCAATAGTTATTTTTTAGATAGCAAAAAGGGATGTTGTTTTAGTTTATTTATTAATGTTAATGCACCTTATTTTAGAGTCGAAATCTAACTTTGCATTGATTTGAGCAAAACAGGATCAGAATTGTACAATCAATACTCTAACCCGTATCCAACTCCAAATTTAAAGAAACAAAAACAATAAAAGTTAAATTATAAAGAAAGCTAAATGACATGGGGTTTTCACTATAACTCTAGACACAGATTACTATGGATTGTGACAATGAAATTTACTTAGGTATGGTATGTAATTAAGAGGATCATGGGGGGTGTTTTAGTATTTTCACGTTGTTTTTTCTATTTTTTATTCAAAAAGCTGCTAGTGCGTATTCACACACCCTAACGAGTGGGCAGCGCTCGCATCATAAAGAAGGCGCGTGAGATGCTTTCTAGAGGCCAAATATGGCCAAACACCATCTAAATAGATGTGTAGACGTGCTCTCTTCCACATGGTGCAACGTGTGTACACATATCATGGATGGATTGTCGTCGGTGATTGATTGTTTGTGTTTTTTCTTTCTTTTCTCTCTCCTAAAAACTAAAGTGTACAATTGTTCTCTGTTTGTTTACCGTTTGCTTGGGTCTGGCAGCAAGAGACATAAAGCTGTGGATTACAACAATAAAATTTACTTGGGTATGGTGTGTAATTAAGAAGAGCATGGAGACGTTTTAGTATTTTTCATGTTGTCTTTTCTATTTTTTATTCGAAAAGTTGTTGGCATGCATTCACATGCCCCAGCTAGTGGGCGGCGTTCGCTCCATCAAGGAGGCGCGTGAGACGTCTCCTGGAAGCCAAATCTAACCAAACAACGTCTAGATTGGTGCGCAGACGTTTTCTCTTCCACATGGTGCAGTGCGTGTAGACATATCATGGATGAATTGTTGCCGGTAATCGATTGTTTTTGTTTTTTCTTTCTTTTCTTTCTCTTGACAACTAAAATGCACAATTGTCCTCTATTTATTTGTTATTTATTTGGGTCTAATATAATTACTGACTCAAATGGCTTAAAATATTCTCTATACTTTTAATATATTTTTTATATTTTTTTTAAAATAATATTGACATGTTAGGAGGACGAGTCAATATACTCGTAAGAAAGAAAGGGTGTTCATATTTTTGATGGGGTTAAAGAAAAGAAGTGGTCCACGCGTGCCAATATTACATAGGCTGTATGTGAGAGTCGACAAGAGGAGGAGCGCAATCGTGCTATGAGGAGTAATCACGTGTACGTGTAAACGTTTATATAAACAAACAAACAGAGGCACTCAAGATCACTACCGCCCGAGAAATAAACGAAACAAAACCAAGGCGGTCATCCTTCCTTTCGTTTGACATACACAAACAATACTAAGTAGGCAAAGAGGAAGAATCATGAATTAATTAAGCATAGTTGTGAGTGAACCGAGCGATCAGAACTAAAATGGAGATCATAGAGACAACTAGTCTGCAGCAGCAATCAATGTCGTCTAAGTTCAAGAGGATTTGTGTTTTTTGTGGGAGTAGTCAAGGCAAGAAGACTAGCTATCAAGTTGCTGCTATTGACCTTGGCAACGAATTGGTACTTTTTTTTTTTTTTTAATATATCTATTTGTCTCTGCCTGCCCATTGCTTTGCATGTTCTTTTCTTTGCTAAAACAAGAAATAAAAGAGCATTTGGCTATGGATTTATGAACATTGTGAAAGCTTTCTTATGTTTGTAACCCGGCGCTCACGAGTCTCGACATTTTACTTGTGCTAAATTTGGAAACTTTCTTCTTAATTATTCTGCCTTTTTTTTTAATTCTTTCTTGAAGGGATATATGCTTTAATGTACAAACAAGAACACATTTTTCTTCCGTCAAAAACTTGACCATCCATCATTCTTTACATAAGGATATCTGAGCCCATACACAAACACATTAACAGATTTCCTGGAGAAGACCTCATTTTGGTTTCCTGATAATTATATTGTGGTTTTGTTTTGCAGGTCTCAAGGAATATTGATCTGGTCTATGGAGGAGGTAGCATAGGTTTGATGGGTTTGGTTTCACAAGCTGTTCATGATGGTGGTCGTCATGTTATTGGGTAATCAAGCCTTTCCTTCATGTCCAAGTTTTGTCTTCTAATTCATGCATTGAAATAACATTGAGATGAGTTGAGAAACAAAATGAGTGAGCTGGGTCGTGATTTTTCTGTCATATTATTGTCTCTCTGCAGAGTTATTCCCAAGACGCTCATGCCTCGAGAGGTATGTCTGCTAGACCCAGCAAAAATAAAGTCTCCTACCTTTTCATTTTATATTCTTCAAGGAAAAAGGCTCCAACTTTATTCTTCTTTTCTTAATTTTTCTTTACCGGATTTGAATAAAAATAGATTTTTGGCTTTTCATTTTCCTTTCTATTGATAGTCTTCCTTGCTTTTGGCTACTTTCTTTATCTACTTCCATCTTTCCATTGTATAAACATATATTTTTTTGTTTGTTTCTCAAGGCTTCTGTTCCTCTGATGAATACTTCATAGCCTTATCCACTGTCTGCTTCGTAATTGGCACGTAGCATTAGACCTTTTGCATATATAATCTTGGTTTGTATTTGCTACTGTCATCTCTGGTTAGTTCATTACAAGTAGAGTATTTACTTCCTGTGTTTTTCTTGCCTGGATTCTTTACTTTTCTTTTAAGCTAAAGATTTAATGGCTATGAAGTTGCTGAGTTGATTACATGGATTGAGTCCACCACTCCTGCAAACACTCATTATTGCTTCACTGCACAACACTCCAAATTCCAGACACACACTCTCTCACACGCAGACACACAATTTTGATCTTTTTATTTTCTTTGACTGTGCCTATCGTGCCCTTTTGCAGTTGACTGGTGAAACAGTAGGAGAAGTGAAGGCAGTTGCAGATATGCATCAAAGGAAGGCAGAGATGGCTAAGCATTCTGATGCTTTTATTGCCTTACCAGGTTGGTTATAAACTCTGCAAGATTCACATTTGCATGAAAATTTGAAAGAAATTCAATAAATCATATATACAATCAGTTGGTTCTCTTTACTTTTTACGAATTTTATAATGTCAGATTGGCCATATCTCATGTTTTGATTCTTGGAGTTCCGAGGATGCCTGATAGCACTTTTCTTTGTCTGCTGTCTCAATTGCTGACTATTAACACTCAAGAAAAAGCACAACCTAACCCTCACAAAAGAATAAAAAAGGAAGAGAGACAAGGAAAAAAAAAAAAAACAGCCCAAATTAACTGAACCGCTGAAAATACATTCCTACAAATGCTCATCAGATTATTGATTGTGTTTAAGTTAACTCCTTTACTAGATGAAATATGAAATGAAAAGGAACTATGGATCTTTATTTCTAATAGTTATATACTTTATGTCATTATCCTTTTGATATGATCTTTCATTTTCCTGATCCTCCTTGTGTCGCTAAACAAGTGGCCCCACACACAAATTATGAGGAGAACGTTGACTGTCAAAAGTGTCTAAAAACGTCAACTTAATTAGCACAAAGTGTCTAGGATTTTTTTGTTTTTAAACGAAGGGTCTAGGCTATAGTTCTGTTGTATGTTATTTCTATAAATGGCGTCATCTGGTAATGCTGTGAAAACAACCGTGTTAAGCCTCTTTTACCACATCCTTTTAAACCTTCCATCACCAGCCCAATAATCATTATTACAAAGAAACAATTCAAACCCAGGTTTTTGACCCATCAACATCTTACATTGAAAAGTAGAGCTTATAGTGAAGTCTGCAACTGTGGCTACTGGCTCACATGCTCCTTTCCTCTGATGTAGTTCTACGGCCTGTAAATGTTACAGTGCCATTTATTTCTTAGCATATTGAGGGAAACGAACGCACAAACACACTCTGTGTATTTGTGCCCACTAGCACCTGTACCTAATAGGCAATGATGGGAAATGGAAGACATGCTTGGACAGAATGGCCCATTTATCTTCTCATGGACTCCATTTTGTAATAGAATCCACAACCCCAGTAAAAAATTGAAAGACATCCACTCTGTAACGTGATAAGATTAGAGCCATTATCACCTTCATGGGTTGGCAGAAGATTATGTCCCTGCTATGAAGACCATGTTCAGGATGCTGACAAATCCCCCACCCCCCAAAAAAAAAATTAATCGAGAAAGAAGATAGCAGATGAAAAGAATAATTTGATCAATAAGCTACAAAACCATGTAACTCTAAATCCACAAACGTTGAGGTCAAGATGTAGAAATGAAGTCATGATTATCCTAGAGGTCATTATTGCAACTATTTAAGCTGGAGAGTAAATTGTAACAAATATACATTAATACATATAGTATAAACATGCAGAGCGAACATATATTACTGATCTGTGGTACTAAATAATTGACATGTCCTGTATTCCTTGCTGCTGATATTACATTTCTAAGCTACGTGTCCTTTCCGGCTACAATTAAACATATGTACAGTTCTCAAATGCCTCTTATGTTCTGCCATGAAGTAATTTGGATTAGAATGTTAATTTTGAAATACTACATGTTTTAAATATAGGTGGTTATGGAACGCTGGAAGAGTTACTTGAAGTCATAACCTGGGCTCAACTCGGAATTCATGACAAACCGGTGATTTCCAATGTTTACAATACTGATACCATGTTATGCCTACTGCTGTAATGTCTGCAGGAGACGTCTCAACTGCTTTATCTATTTTAAGGAACTAACAATGCATCCTGTTTCCTCATTGTGAAGGTTGGATTGCTTAATGTTGATGGATACTACAATTCCTTACTCTCGTTTATTGACAAAGCTGTGGAAGAGGGATTTATTAATCCCAGTGCACGCAACATTATCGTTTCTGCACCAACAGCAAAAGAGCTGGTGAAGAAACTGGAGGTTTGCTAACGAAACCATATCTCCTTAGTCCTTGCCTAAGCTTAGAAGATTTTACTTCTTAAATTCATCAAACTAATCTTAACTTAGCAAAAAATATTTGTTCATGCTTATAACTAAACATCGAAATAGCACACACCTGATACGTAAAAGCCTACTTGCCCTGTTTCATTAGGTTAATTATCTTCCTTTTGAAAGGCTAATATTAAAACTTTCCTTGGTGTGAAATACAAGTGATCATACTGAAATTTTGTACATCATGTTTAATTGCTGAATATCATAGGAGTACGTCCCCTGTCATGAAAGAGTTGCGTCAAAGTTGAGCTGGGAAATTGAGCAACTTGGCTGCTCTCAAAATCATGATATCTCTAGGTGATTTGCGAAGATTGCACTAAAGGAGTAGATGGGAGTTTGGAAGTAAAAGGAGCCAATTTTGGACAATCACTATTGAAATTTCCGTTGTGGGAAATTCTTTTTGTAAATTATTGCAATTAATCTCAATATGTTTAAGCTTCTTAAGAGCCCTTCTAGTGAATTTGGTGTTTCTGTTAAGCTGTAATTAAGTACTAGATGCTTATGAAAATTCCCATTTAAATGTCGAGTAATTTATGTTCCAAGTGTTAACTATCTTTCACTTGCCTATTCGTTTCCTTGCAAGTTCATTTGCTTTCATTTCTTAATCCATTTCTCTTTCTCCATCCTTCTTGCTTTTAAAAGCTATGGATAAAAAAAAAAAAAAAAATCGAGAGTAAAAGTTTTGACAAATTGTTTGACCTGACTTCATTCAATACGGATGAGAAGATAACTTTGGCAATTAGTTACTTATGAGATAGGTGTCACATGCTATCCCACGGGTTGATTGATTTATTTATTTATTTTAATATAAAAAGAGATATTAAAATTAAAAAAATAAATAAATCTAAGATTGATTAACTTGATTGGGTTTAATAACCTTAGGTATTTTTAATAACAAGAATAAAAATTAACATTAAATAAATTGAGAAAAAAATAACAACGAAAAAAAAGGTAAAAAAAAGTTCAACCTAAGTCTATCCATGTTAATATGTTGAATATGCAACTTGTTCCTGACACCAGGGTAACCCTGTAAAAAACAAATAAAATAAAATTATGAAGTTTAATTATCAAATAACTCAATATTGAAAGGTTTAACTGAAAAAAAAATTAAAATGAAAAAAAACCTAAACAAATTAAGTTAATCTGCTAATCCCAGTCACAACATAAAATTTAGATAACAGTATAAAAAAGAAAAGCAGAAAAAAAACATGAAAATCAATTTCTAATCAATCAAATGCTAAATGATAAAGTTAAATTCAAAAGAAAAAATTACTCTAAGTATCCTATGGTTTGATCTTTTTTTTTTCCACTTTACAACTAAGTTTTTAAATATTACACTTTCCAACTTGAAATTTGAAGGTGAAATAACACTTCATATTCTTAGGAGTTGGTGCCATACAAAAATTAACAAAAAATATGTATTTATTTATAAAATTTTCATTATAATTAAAATAATGGCTAACAAGCCTTAAAGCCTAAAAATAACAAAAAAAACCATTAAAAAACTCGAAAAAAATAGAGAAATAAAAAGAAAGAAAAAGGAAGGCAGCCCTTATCTCCCATCTTTACCCATGTGAACCACCATCTCCACCATATCTCTCCGTTTCTTCATCATCACAAGACCCACACTGTCACCTTTATCCTTTAATATCCAGCTCCCAGAAACACATAGTTCAATCTCCTCACAAAACCAAAGCCACCCAACAACTTCTATGTCCTACCACCACGAAAACAGACTCAGATTCACTATAACCACTATTCACCTTCAACAAATCCTTCACCTATTTTATCTCTGTTTACTCTTCATAGTCCCTAATATCACATATCACTCTAGATCTCATACATTCCGAAATAGATAGCTTTGTGCTTGATAAATTTAATAAAAATTCAATAGATTAAAACCTATATTTCACCACCATTGAAATTTTACACATAAAAGCCCAGATAAAAAGGTGTCTAGGTTCGGTAAAAATTTCTCAATTTATCATATTAACAAGCAGATTCCATCATATAATCTAAGCTCCCAAATATTAATTAACTATCATCACCACAATGAAGTAACCATTTTCCAAATATTTTGATCACAACTAAACCCTCGTATTGTATTCTCTTAGTACAACCAAATTTTGTTACAAACCAACCAAAATTTTGCACTCTAGGATATATATCAAAAAGGACCTTGGACTTGGACCCTCTATTTTCTAACTCGTACAATATCTTTTATTGTTCTATAATTAAAAAAACTATAACACGTAAGAGATGGTGAATTATGTGTGTCAATAATATTAACAAATAATATAAATTAATTTCAATAAATACAATAATCAACAATATAATTAAAATGCTTAAAATAAATAGGTAAGGAAAAGAATTTGCAAACTTGATTTTTAAAGTGATTCAGCAAGTCTACATCCATACCTCAAGTATCAAACTATACTTGAGTATTGTAATCTTTTACTTGTCCAAGTTGTAGAGTATAATAATCGTTTGATGAATCTTGTGAGGAAGGTAAAGTGAGTTGCCCTCCTCAATTAGTTTATGTTAAAAAATAAATATACATCTCCATGTACCATTGAACTCATCTTTTTAAATGATGCTATGAGTGGTTTATTCTAACTTCATTATTGAGTGGAAAAAATAATTATATATAAAATGAAATTATATAAACCTACAATTCATTGTTGTAGGTGAGATTTTGTGCGCGTAGATCCAATATGGATGTGTATTCCTATACATATTATGAATTATCTTGACTTTTCATATAAGAGAAATTCAAAGGATCCATTGATTTATTTATTATTTTTTTATTAGTGTGGATATCCGGATCAGGTTGCGTGCACCTCGACTAATCATGCGGACCCTGAAGTTAATGATCATGAAAACCTTCAATGGTTATGAAAATACTTAAACTCGTGACCATGGAGGAGCAAACTCAATAACTGACGAGTTGATTTATTTCTTTGATTACATGGGCATTTTATAATCTCTAAATAACCAGCTGAAATACAATACGTAGCACTTGTGATTTTTGTATTTATAGAGGAGGCCATCAAGAACAACGTTCCTTAATTTTATTATTTATTCATTCTTTACTTTTAAAGTTGAAGAATATATCTCTTATAATTCTCCGAATGCATACAACTTTCAAACAATGTACTTGAAATTATTAGTTTCAAAGCTCGAGATAAGTAAACACAGGGGACATGAGGAGGGAAGTGTAATTGATTAGGACAAGAGAAAAGGGTCCAGATTGTTTCTCGTTCACTACTCTATTTCCAAGTAGTTGGTTTGCTGTTAAGGTTTGTGGACTGGAGGCAAAAGACAGGCCTAACTCAACCACCGACCACTAACGGAAGGAGGGGCCAGGTTGTGTTTATTGGAATATAAAAAACAAGGGGACCTCATGTTTTCATAGACAAGGTTTCAGGGACCAAATTGGACATTGACATGTGTTATTAGGGGCCACATGTTGCCATTGAAAAAGAGAAGGAAAGGTGATGAGCTGATGTTCTGAGACAATGCGGTGCGGTAACTCCTCTGACTTTTGTTGTCTTCAAGGAAAAAACAGTATATGGTCCAGATAGAACAGATTTTGTTACCGTTTGTTCTTCAAGATCACCAAATCAGAAGGTTGCATTGGATGTGAAAGCTGTAATAAATGGATTGATTTTGAAACAAATGAATGGACCACTCCCTACCAAAATCGTTCAACGTTTGTTTTCCCCAGTCAGTCGAAGGCGTTCATTCGATGGAAGGAGAAGCTTTAATAAATGAAAAGGGTTCTATATACACTTGCGTTGTTGTTGACTAGACAGGAATTTTGAACCTAGAGATATACACATATCGAAACACGAACACATGCATAGAAGAAAGCCAGCGACTAGGTTTCTTTAGTCTTTAGGACAAGAAAAGCATCAAACTAACAACACAGATGATCCCTTGTTTTCCCCTGTCTGATGTGAAATGTCATCAACGAGGATAAAAAGACATCCCACGATGAAGCACCTATTTTTTTTTTTTTTTCAGATTTCACGTCTCTTTTCACCATCTTTGTCTAGCTAGGTGACATTCATGCTGCACTCCATTACCAGAATACGTGCTACAATTTCTTAATCTTTACAAAAAATAACATCACTACTTTACAAGCTAATGTTGCGCTGAGAATGGGTCAAAAAAATCTTAAATGTAAAACAAAATTTCCAGGTCGTAGAGAAATAATAGGTATTTTTTTATTAAATATGGCCCAACAGATTAATCTTGAAACCTTTTAATCCGACTTCTTTCCTAACTCAAGTTTAAAGTTAAATTATGTAGAAGTTGTCTCGACATGACCCAGTCAGCTTGGTCAGTTCAAAGACATCTCAATTCTCATACGATAGGTAAAAAAATTATGAGGATGAAATTGAGATAAAAAAACTTATAACTCAACTTCTTACCTAGATCGAGTTTAAAATTAAATTGTCTCAAAGTATCCCATTTTGTTTCCAATGAGACGATCAATTTTTGAAAATCACAAAGCTTATATATGTTCGAGTTATGGACCGATATATTTTTTTAATGTCTTTTTACATATTTTGATAGTAAATCTAGTTTTCTAAAAAAAATAAAAACAATTACTGAGAAATTACTAAAATTAAATTATTTTCCTAAGCCAACAACATTTGTCTTGTCAATAATTTTTTATTTACTAATTATATTATATTTTACTTTCATAAAATGCATATATATATATATATATATATATATATATATATATATATATCGTCAAAAGAAAAAAATTAAATTAAATATAAATAAATTTAGAAATATTTTTTTAGAAAAATAATTGGAAAATTTTATTTTTTTAACCTTGTAAAACCCATAAACACAAAAAAAATAAAAATAAAAATAAAAATTAGGAGACATAAAGTATACCATAAAACAAGAACTTTAAATTTGCCCTTTATAATTTATTTTAAATGTTTATAAAACTTTATTTTGGTACGATCAGCATAAATTAAAAGGAAAAATTAAATGTAGTTCCAATTTTCAATCTCAATGTCTAATATAATTTAAAGTCTTTTTCATTAAAAATATTGATTTTGTGGATATTTCTTCAAGCAATAATTAAATAACTAAAAATTATTATTTTAAGTTTTATTCAAATATTAGGTAATATTTTAATGCAGATTGGGACTTTATTTTTATATGAAGTATGAAACTGATGAGAATGATTAACTTAATATTTCTATCTCTTCATGCTTAGTCTTTTATACTTTTTTTGTGCTTAAAAGTATTCATTATTTTCATATTTTGATTTAAGATGCAAATGGAGATATTAAGGATAAAACGAAGCTAATTGGATGATTTTGGATAATTTCAACACAGCTTTGTATTTTGGGCATAATTTTCTCATTCGAGCTCCAATTGAGATGAATTAAGATGCTATGGAACGCTAAGAAAACTCTCTACAACTTTTCATGTTTAGTTTTGAGAGATACTGACTGCATTGAGGTCTAAATTAGAAATAAAATCCCTATACTTATACTAACAACATGTTGGAAGGTTCTTTAGCTTGCAAATTTAATACATAGACTTGATGTGATTTATGTTTGGAAGCTTTCAGTTTTGGTGCATGAATTTTAGCTAAAAACACCACTTTCATAGTTATATTAAAACTCTATTTTATTATTTAATATTTTTATTAATTATTCAAATTTTGTTGTTATTATTTAAGGATAATATTTAGAATATTTTTAGGAGATTTAAAGGGCTTTTGATATAAAGATGAACTTTAAAAGGGGGAAAAAAAATACACCAGGGACATCTCTTTCTTCCTTCTTCCATAATAACTGCTTTAGGTTTTCATAATGGCTTTTCGTTGCCGTACTTTTATAATTGGTTAAAGGAGATAGAAGTCTTGGAATCAATAAGACTGTGAAAATTTAATTTATTTTTATTTTTCAATTTACACTTTCAGTAATGGATATTCTTATGTATATATTTTCATGATTGTCTCATTTAATTACTAGGAGGCATACTATTGTATTATTCATTGCAATCTGTTGCTAGATTAGATATCAAATATGTAATTGTTTGATCCCTTTAATTTGTGAAGTAACTAAAGATTAATGGTTTGTTTTGTCAGAAATTATTAAATTTTAGAAATTGTCGCACATGTACAGTGTTACGACGAATGCGTCCATTCTTGTAGTATCTGGGTAAATAGGAAAATAGGGGATAGGGATTTCTTATCTTTTATCTGTAAAAAGAGGGAATGTGAGTCGCCACCTAGTATTTGATCACTAGAAATCTTAACTAGTCTCAGAGATCGTGCACATGGACTGGTTGCGTAAAGAAAAGGTATTAGCACCTCAAATATGTCATACCTAAGGTAAGATGCATTATTTAATTGTCTGATATATGCTAAAGGTGTTATTGTGTTTTCTAATTGTTGGTCTGTCTAAGGTTTAAGAAAAGTCGTTCTTGGTAAAAAGCTCTTTATCTTATTGGGTAAAACCTAACCATTCTAACGTCAACAAAAGAATAACTCTTATTTAATATTAGAAATACATCTTATGTATAAAATTGTAATCCCAGATATTAAAATATCAAAATAAAGTTTTTGGTATTTTTTAAAATATTGGCCTAATTCTCATGGTTTTAATAAACTGGTTATTAAAGTAGAAAATGCATGCTAATAGATATTTTTTGATTTTTTTGTCGTGGGAAAATTTCGTATAAGCTTGAGAGATTTGGTTATATGCATGAAAACAAGTTATATATATTTTTTTTCTAAATAATTTTTTTAACATTTCAGAGAAAAATCAGGTATTTTAATACCGTATTTGTATCTTTATAGAAAATTCTACGAGAAAATCACAAAAATTTTTAAAGGATTTTTGAAATTTTTTGTTGTTTTTTAATTTAATGTATATAATATATAATATAATATTATATAATATTATTATATTATAAATATATAATAGGATGGGTTGGCCCAAATATATGAGTTGAGCCCATCCTGGCTAGGTCGTGATCAGCTTAGAAGAATTGTGATGTGGTTAGCCCAAACGAGTTGGGCTAACACCAGCGTAAAACATGTGTTGGGCTGAGGTTGACCCAAAGGTATTTTCCATTTCTTTTTTTTTTTGGATTGTGTCCGACCTGACCCGACCATTTTGGTCTGGGCTGGAACTAGTTTGGCCTAGAAAACAGTGGAGAAAACTCTCAACAACTCACGTGAACAGTGAATTATTTCACTTTTCATTGTCATTTTGCATAACAATGTAGATGGCGAAGAAGAAGAAGAAGAAGAAGAAGAAGAAGAGAGGAGAAGGGCGGGGGAAAGCTGACTTAGCGACGGCTTGTGGCGGCGGCTGGGAGGAGCGTTGGTGGTGGTGTTATGGCTTCAGATAGCGGTGGAAAAAAAGGTGGTTGCATCTATTATGTAATGGTTGTGCTTTATTTGTTTCGTCTTCCTTTTTTTTCCTGTTTTCTTTGTTTTTGCTTCTGCCCCTCTTCCTCTCTTGCTTCTGCTTTTATCCCTTTTTGTTTCGTTTTTTTCTTCTCTTTTTCTCTTTATTTTCCCTGATTTTTTCTCCCTATTTTTTACATTTTTTTTGCTTTCTATTTTTCTTTTTTCTCTCTTGTCTTTCTCTATTTTTCCCCTTTTTTTTCCACTCAAATCCTCTAAAAATCCCACAAAAAATTTCTCATATCATCCCTCTCTCTTTCCCCTAGTATTTATAAGGGGCGAGACTACAACCCTTGTCTAGTCATGTCAAAGGGGTAAGGTGGCTAGACAACCACTAGGCAACCGTCGTAGGGTCGCCCGCAGGGCTTGTCTTCTTCTTTTTTTTTTCTTTGCCTCAATGGCAAGGCACGAGGTGGGGTATGAGCCTTGTCGGTTTGTTTGGGGTTTGGGAGAGAGAGGGAGAGAGGCATTGTAGGGGATAAAATCTCCTTCTTTCCCTGCTTGGGCACGAGGTGGGGTGTGAGCCATGTCGATTTGTTTAGGGTTTTGGGAAAGAGAGGGAGAGAGACATTGTAGGGGAGAAAATCTCCTTCTTCCCCGGCCTATGCGCATCCAGGGGAAGAAGGAGATGTACAGTGTCGTTCAAAACAACACCATTTTCCCTTCTTTTTTTTTTAACAGTGGATGTAACAACGTCGTTTTTAACAAAACACGTCGTTTCATTTAAATGAAAATGACGCCAAAGAAGTCAATTTTCAAATCAATCCTCTATTTTTTAGTTATTCAATTAAGTACTCATTTGCAATTTTGATTTTAAGAATCAATTCAATTGCATTTCTGCCAAATTTAAATGTCAGCCCTGAAGATGACCGCCTTTTTCATTTTAATCATTTGTTTTGAATTTATGCATTTTGACCCTCAATTGATCAATAAACTTTTGATTTCTTCAATTTAACCCCTAATTCGGTCAATCTCATTCCTTATATTTACACGTCTTTTTCTAGTTTGGTCCTTAGTTTTGGATTTCATCAATCAAATCTCTAATTGCCCATCAAACTTTAATATTTATGCAATTAAGCCCTTGATTTGACCAAATCAACTCTTAAAAAATATAAATTGACCCCTGAACTTTAATTTCTTTAAATTAAAGCCCAAATTGACTTAAAAAACAATTTTTCTTGCAATCAGATCCTCTATAAATTCAATTAAACCTTAAATAAAAATTAATTGAGTCCTCAAACATCAGATTTTAGATTTTTCTTCCTCAAATTGAATTTTCTTTGTTAATAGGGCCTTCATCAGTAAAAAATATACTGTCAAATTTCAATCTTTGTATTTTTAAACTTTCTCATCCAATTTTTGACCATTTTCTAGGCGCTTCAACATTCTCTTTCAATTTTTTTTTGAAATTTTTGTATTTTCTCTTTTTTTTGTGGGGACCCAAAAATAGGTAACAATAGAAATAATATTTGACTAAATTAAATGCAACTACTTGTGCTTGTGTTGTTTAGTTTTATTGATCTTTCTAATTCTTAACATTGTTACTAGATTAAACTTTCAGCATTTGTCTTGGGTTATTTAGTAGTTAGGATTAATTAGATCACTTGTTTCTAATTAACTGCAATTAAGGAGAGACAAAAATAATTCTAACGATGAAAATTCAAAGTGTGAATTGATATATACTTGCATTGATGATTAATTAAAAAAATCCAATGTTTGATGTTGACTTAGACCAAGGTTTGTTCTTCTGGTTAATTTTGATCCCTTAATTAGAATTTTTCCCTGGTTGTGTTTTCTCATAATTGTTTTTATTATACTTGGACCCCACTCATCCTTGTTCACATAACTTAAAACTAGACTAGATACTCTCCAAGGGAACAATCCTTACTCGCACCACTATATGTATTTTTAAGAGTTTAGGTTTTATATTTAGTTGTTTGTGACTGCGCACCAACTTTTGGCACTATTGTTGGGGAGTGATTCTAGTTAATTTTTGTGATCCTAGTGATCCTTATTTCTTTCTTGAAATGAAAAAGATCGTTAGTTCCTTAAGGTCTCGATAGAATTCTGATTTCGGTAGAACTAGACCTTGATATTATAGGTTTTTTAAAGGTAAACGATATTCTCAACAAGACTAGTTCCTTTTATATTGCTAGCTCCACCCTCTCGAGGCTAAATTACATTTTTTCTAGGGTTTTTAGGCATTTTTTAGCGTAGAATTTTTATTTATTTTCATTACTCTAGATTTTTTCCTGGTTTATTAGAGTTTCCTTGATTGTTTATGATTGTAACTTGATCTTCTAATGAAGGTGATTTGTAGTGCAATCCAAAAGTAAAGAGAACCTTGCACAAGTTAAGGAGGGAAGCTCGTAGAAATCTTAAAAAAAACAATTTAGCTCTTGATTTCCTATTTACTAGCGATTCTAATCTAAAAGGGGAGGAAGTTATGGCTGGGAATCAAACTTTGAAAGAGGTTGCTGTTTTTTATTTGAATCAACAACCTTTATGCATAACATCCACTATTTTAGATGCTACTATTACTTTTGAATTAAAGTCTAGACTAATACATCTTTTGCCCACTTTTCATGGCCTTGCTGGTAAAGATCCTCACAAACATCTAAAGGCGTTTCATGTGGTATGCACGAGTATGAAACCCACGAGAGTGAATGCGGAGCAAATTAAATTAAGAAAACTTACTATTTTCTTTAAAGGATTTGGTTAAGGATTGGCTCTACTATCTATCCTTTGGAAGCATTACCACATTTAACGAGATGAAAATGTTTTTTTTAGAGAAATATTTCCCAACTTCAAGGACAACTAACATTCAACAATAAATTTATGGTGTGAGGCAGCACAATGTTGAATCTCTATATGAATACTGAGATCAGTTTAAGAAAATATATGCAAAATGCCCCTATCATCAAATTGGTTAGTATTTGCTTATCCAGTAGTTCTTGTATAATTTTGTATGGTTAGAGTTTTTATAAAATCATTTCCTAAATTTAATTGTAGTTAATTATGATAGCGAGGGTAGATGTAGAACAAAGGTCTAGCTCTATTTTGAAAAAACCAATACCTGCCTAAACTTATAGACCTTTTCAAAACACCACATTGGTTCAAAGATTCTAAACTCAGGTAGTGATTTGAATACAAATTACCTAAAGTTTATGGTTGGCCTAAAACATCTTTGTCATGGTTGATTTATAAGGATTTCAACAAAACATTGTATACCCATGAAAAAGAAGGTAGTTTGCCCAAGAATCTTCTCCATATAAAAGCTTTTTATAATGTCTTTAATGATTGTGATCTCAATGATCTAGAGTTTAGAGGTCCAAGACTTACTTGGATGAACTAACAAACATATATGACATGCATCCAAGAAAGGTCAAATAGATGTCTTGCTACTTCTTCCTAAAAAAACATGTTTGAATCATTTTTTTTTTTCATCTTCAACATATAAGGTCTAATCATTCTTCTTTGAAGTTGTTTTGGAATCAAAATATAGATGCAATGCCAAACCTAAGAGTTTTATATTTGAATCCATATGGATAGGGGGGAGAATATGAAGAAATAATAAAGAATGCATGGGAAATATATCTCATAACTTCACTAATATTGAAACTTCCATTGCTAGATGTAAAAGTGATAATTTAGATAGCAATTATTTAGTTTAAATTAAAAGTATGATAACTAAAAGTTAATAGCATGCGAGCTTATAAATAAAGTATAACACTTAAATTTAAAATTGAATTAAAACAATTTAAATAGTGATAATTTAGATAACAACTATTTAGTTTAAATTAAAAGTATGATAAGTAAATATTAAATAGCATGCAAGCTTATAAATAAATTATAGCACTTAAATTTAAAATTGAATTAAAACAATTTCCTAGCATGAATATCATGTATATAGTAAGTTATTCAAAGTTATTAATTCAAAGTAGATCCTATTATGCATACTAAAACCATTGTAAATATAACGCACTTATTTGATGAAAATATTTTAACAAAGAAATAAAGATGTTGTTGTCAAGGATTATACACTTTGTTCTTAAGACTAAAATGCTTGTTACTTGGTGCAAATGATCTTGTTACAAATAATCTCTCAAGATTTCAATAACTTAACTTTTAAAGGAAGCTTCTTTGAAAGTCTACAAACTAAAGGAAAAAAGAAACTCGCAATTTCTCTACAAAGGACTAGAACTTAAACTCTAGAGCAGAGGGGAAATTGGGTAAAAAAGTAAATAAACTAAAGGCAAAAGAAGCTAGAAAAATAGTAGAGAAGAAGACAAATGAGCTACGACTAGATATGCAAAACATCTCCCTATTAAACCTTTTTGAACAGATTTTTTAAACCAAAATTGATGTAAAATTAATTTTAATAATTACCAAAATTAATTCTCACCATTTTACGTTAATTACCCACCATAAACAAGAAACATCTAATATTTTTTAGCCTTAAAAAACTTGTATTTTTTAATTTATAAATAAAAGTGTTCAAACATTTCATTTATGGTCTAACTAAACGAAATTGGATGGCAAAAAGTATTTTTAATAGACTAAAAAATTATTTTACAGCAAACTCAAATAATGCTAAGTTGTGCCAAAAGAGCATGCACCTGTAGATTAAACCTAAAACCCACTTTGCCTGGGTCCTCTTCTCTCTAAAATATTTAGTGCTCTACAGGTCTATTTTTAACTCGTTAACTTTTCACTATATAAGCTACAAGAAAATCTTGTAACATTTGAATGCAAGATTTAAGGTTCTTGGATTTACAAAACATATCAATCAATGATTCTTTTAGATGAATTGATCATTCACTTATAATTTTGGATTCATAAAATCTTTCTCTCATATAAACATAATCATCATATGAAGCGTAATTATATAAAGAAGTTGAAACTAAATCCAAGACAATGGATTTATGAGGAGCGAAAGGAGATTGGTAGTGTTTTAACAAATTATTTTTAAGAATATTTCACCTTAAACAATCTAATTGACCTAAAGAAGATGATGTAGATGGAAACAATATAAAAAAGATAACAAACAAAAGCAACACATAATTCTACCGAATAGAGCCTCCACACAAAAATACTAATTTGAAATTTTATCACTGCATATTTTTTTTTCAAGTAGTCTGTTGAAATACAAGCTAAGTATCCCCATTTATACTTGTTCTAGATCTACCTTAAATAGAAACAAATCCTAATAAAAAAAACTATAGATTTATTATAAGGATTGCTAAACTAAATAAAAAAATAAAAATATTAAGCATAATATTTAGTTTTCTAAAATAAATAGAAAAATATAAAAATATCATAAAGAAAGATATTTCCTATACCAGTCTCTCCATATAGCAAAGAACTCATTCTTGAGTTCAAATTATTCTTAACTTTATCTTATAGATGTTCAATTAAGGCTCTCAAACTCCTTTTCTTTCTTTACTTGAAGGGTATAACAACTCAAGTTATCAACTTTAGTCCTTCATCAATGTGTGTTGTATCCATATAATCCTTAAACAAATCTATCTTTGTAATAACAATAAATATATAATCAAAAGGATCAAAATATCGTATATCAAAATTTGTTTTATTTAGTACATTCCATTTTGTCTTTACACTTAACCTCTAACTTATTAATAAGGACATTATCTATATCATCACTCTTATAGTCATCATTGTTTATGCTCTCATTATGAACATAACCATCATAAAAATAAACATCATAAATTAGTGGAGAGTACCAATTCATATATATCTTGTCATAGATAGGATCACCAAATCTATTTGATACTCATCCCAATCAGAAGGTTTCATCCTTTATTTTTATAAACTTTTATATCAGTTGTTTCTGGATCAATTATACTATAAGTTCCTTGTTCCTTTTTTCTAATAGGGAGAAACTATAATTTAGAACTGAATTCCAAGTGTTGGCAGATAATATAGTCTCATAAATCAATAAAATATAAGAAACCTTACTTAATTTTAATTGATTCAAAAAAAATAATATATGGCTAAACTAAACTAGAATAACATAAGAAAACAATAAAAGAACAATACATTTATAAAGAAAACTAAGAAAAATGATAAATTACAAGATATAAATTACGAAACCAAGGTAAATTGAATAAAGAAATTATGTGTATAGGGTTAGTTATTATTTCTAGTAACTGGATGACCTTTTTATATTATTACAAAGATTGAATCCTACATGAACTATAATTCATAATCCTATACAAACTATTCATGGTAGACCAGGAGATCATAACATGCATCCTAATACTATTCTTATCCCTATTGGTACATCTCTTTCCTACCAATCATATGTTTACTAACTAACTTATAATTTCTACTAGTGTTATATGCAACATACTCCTATTCAAAGTAAGACTTGGTATTCTAGTCAATCATGTAAACTTCTTATCTTAGTGGTTGATTTCCTTTTCCTAGTTGATCAAGACTTTTATCTCTCATGGATTATCATGACTTATAGTTTCCTTAGTCAATCACTTTTTAATTTCCCTAGTTTATTTGGATTTTTTTTAGATGTGTTCGATTTCATTACTAATGTTTAACTTTAGCATACCTTCATATATTTGATAGTGAATAACTATTATTTCCACTTCGTCAACATTTAGATGATTACTTTTAGTGTAAACACTAGTTAGGTGGCCCGCGCTACACCACGGGCTCACCTTTTATATTCATAAAAAATTCGGTCCTGACAATGGTAGGACCCAAGGCTATTTGGTCCTGCACATGGAGGACCCAAGTCTATTTTGAGCCCTGCACAGCCAACGACCCATGGTTATTATGGGTTCTGCAACATGAAAGACCTAATGATAGTTGGATCTTGGTGTGCCTAAGCGCCACGTGTGCGCTGGGTGTGCTCAGCCCCCATGTAGACAACTCAATCGCCATGTGTGTGTAGGGGTGTGCCCAACACAGAAACAAGAGCCCACGTGTGCGCAGGGGTATGCCCAACTCAGAGGTAGGAGCCCAAGTGCGTGCGTGTGTGTAGGGGTTGTGTCCAGCCCCTAGGCAGGAGCCCAAACACCACGTGTCCCCATGTGGTCTAATAATATTTATAACATAAAAAATAATATTTTTAATATTAATATTTTTTATTATAGTAAAAATAATAATATTCATAACACAAATAATACTATTTTCAATTTCAAGAATGTTTAGAACATAAATAATAATATTTGTTTTCTATTAAAACTTTGAATTATTATAAAAATAATAATATCATTGAGATGAATACTTTGTATTCTAAGAAAAGTAATAATATTGACAACACAAATTATAATATTTTTTATATTAATACTTAGAATTGTTGAATATTTTTAATAATACAACGTCGCGGGCTCCCTTTTTATTTTTATAAAAACAACCACAACAATTTATAATATAAATAATAATTTTTTCTTTCAAATTTATTAATTATTTTATTAATAATATTAATTATATAAAAATAATAATATTTCTAAAACAAATAATAATATTTAAATATGAGGCCTCATGAACATTAAGTTTTGATAAAGGACCCAATAGAATTGGGTCCTTACGCTAGACCCATTGATCATGGGTCTTGATGCTCGATCCATTCCCCTTGAGTCCGGAACCATGACCTAAGCACCACTTGTCCCCAATGGGGCGCACCCATCGCAGCCCAAGCACCACGTGTGCGAAGGGTGTGCCTACCACATAGGCAGAAGCCCAAGCGCCACGTGTGCGTAGGGATGTGTCGAGCACTTAGGGATAGCCTAAGCGCCACGTGTGCGTAGGGGGTGTGCCCAACCCCCAGGTAGGAGCCCAAGCGCCACGTGTGCGCAAGGATGTGCCCAGCACTAAGGCATAGCCCAAGCGCCACATGCGCGCAAGGGGTGTGCCCAGCCTCCAAGCAAGAGCCCAAGCGCCACTTGTCCCCACATGGTTTTTCTTTGATAGTAATAATAATTTTTTAAAATTTTTTAATGATGATAATAATAATACTAATAGTAATTTTTAAATTTTAATTTTACCTTTCAAATCAAATCTTTTGTTGTTTTTCAATATTAAGAATAATGTTTTTCTAATTTAGTATTTATTTTATTAATACTATTGATTATTATAAAAATAATAAAATTTATAACTCAAAAAATAATATTTTTAATATTAATAAATATCTTTGAGATGAATACTTTGTATTCTAAGAAAAATAATAATATTGACGACGCAAATTATAATATTTTTTATATTAATACTTAGAATTGTTGAATATTTTTAATAATACTATGTCGCAGGCTCACTTTTTATTTTTATAAAAAATGCCACAAAAATTTATAATATAAATAATAATATTTTCTTTCAAATTTATTAATTATTTTATTAATAATATTAATTATAATAAAAATAATAATATTTCTAAAATAAATAATAATATTTAGAATTTTAGGACCCATGAACATTGAGTCTTGATGAAGGACCTAATAGAATTGGGTCTTTATACGAGACCCATTGATAATGGGTCCTGACACCTGACCTATTCCCCTTGAGTCCGGAGCCATGACCCAAGCGCCACTTATCCCCAATGAGGCGCTGACACGATCAAAAGATTGATTTCTTATTCTAAGTGCAGGAGTGTCGAAGTAATAAATAATCCGACAAGACCATGGTCGAACCATAGGGAGGTGAATTATATAAAATTATAAACAACAAATAAAAAGGAGTTGAAGAGAACTTTTAAGATGTGATATTGATGTAAGGAAATCAAGTATAAAACAATTGTCAAGGTTAGAGGATTCACTAATGATATTTCAAAGAAGTATAGTATAAACTCTTTTTATCACTCAACTAGAAACCACACACGAAAGAGGTTTCAATCGGATTATAAATTATTAACATGATTATATTAATTATCTTATTGAAGTAATGTCAATACTTGTAAATGTGGTCAGATATTCATGGTGTAAATTATGTTAACAAGAAATCAAATTCCTTTCATAGCACAAATGTCGGTTATACCATACGGTAGGCTATGAAAGTGCCAAGTATTTGTTGTACCAAGGGTTATACAACACAAATCTAGATTAACCATTTAACAAGTAAGGTATTAAGAATGAGTAAGATAACAAATACAAAACTTATTAGTATCAAACATTAGAGTCCATGTTGAGTTTATATTATACTTATTCTTACACCATTAGTGTACCATTTTCACCTTGATAAAATTAACTTAGCTAAACATAATGAAGAAGAAAAACAAAAATAAACAATATAAGAACATAAACATGATATAAGTTAACTAAGTATAGTAAAGGAATATAAGTTAACTAAGTATAGTAAAGGAAATGAAAAACATAAACAAGAGATTAATATAACATAAAATAAAACTTGAACATTACAAAATACAAAGAAAGAGATGATCTTGATCTGAACACCAAGATGTCTAAATGTATGGCAAATGCCTTCTTTTATAGGCTAAAATTCAGAACTATTGATTTGATGACTAATTATTGAGTGGGTGGCCACCTCTTGCTTTGATGACAATCATTATCTTCTTGTCTAAACAAAACATCATTACTAATGTTAGAATTTGAGTTGAATATTTTGTATTCTAAGAAAAATAATAATATTGACAACGTAAATTATAATATTTTTTATATTAATACTTAGAATTGTTGAATATTTTTAATAATACTATGCCGCGAGCTCACTTTTTATTTTTATAAAAAATGCCATACAAATTTATAATATAAATAATGATATTTTCTTTCAAATTTATTAATTATTTTATTAATAATATTAATTATAATAAAAATAATAATATTTCTAAAACAAAAAATAATATTTAGAATCCTAGGACCCATGAACATTGAGTCTTGATGAATGACCCAATAGAATGGGTCCTTACGCTAGACCCATTGATCATGGATCTTGATGCCCGACCTATGACCCAAACGCCACTTGTCCCCAATAGGGCGCGATCATGGCTCACCCAGCGCAGCCTAAGCGGCACATGTGCGCTGGGGAGTGCCCAACCCACAGGTAGGAGCCCAAGCACCACGTGTGCGCAGGGTGTGCCCAACACTGAGGCAGGAGTCCAAGCGTCATGTGTCCGCAGGGATGTGCCCAGCAGTGAGTTATAGCCCAATCGCCACGTAGGCACAAGGGGTGTGCCCAGCCCCCTGGCAGGAACCCAAGCGCCACGTATCCCCACATGGTTTTTCTTCGATAGTAATAATAATTTTTTAAAATTTATTAATGATGATGATAATAATAATAGTAATACTAATAGTAATAGTAATTTTTAATTTTATCTTTCAAATCAAATCTTTGGTTATTTTTCAATATTAAGAATAATTGTTTTCTAATTTAGTAATTATTTTATTAATAATATTGATTATTATAAAAATAATAATATTTATAACACAAAAAATAATATTTTTAATATTAATACTTTTGATTATAGTAAAAATAATAATATTCATAACACAAATAATATTATTTTTAATTCAAAGAATATTTAAAACATAAATAATAATATCTTTTTATTAATAATATTAATTATAATAAAAATAATAATATTTCTAAAATAAATAATAATATTTAGAATCTTAGGACCCATGAATATTGAGTATTGATTGAAGGACCTAATAAAATTGGGTTCTTACGCGAGACCTATTGATCATGAGTCCGAACGCCCGATCCATTCCTCTTGAGTCCGGAGCCATGACCCAAGAGCCACTTGTCCCCAATAGGGTGTGATCATGGCTCACCCAGCGCAGCCTAAGCGCCACGTATGCGCTGGGGAGTGCCCAACCCATAAGTAGGAGCCGAAGCGCCACATTTGTGCTGGGTGTGCCCAGCCCCAAGCCAGGCAGCCCAAGCGCCCCGGGTGCGCAAGGGTGTTCTCGGCGCCCCTCCAGCCTGGCGTTTGGGTCCTGTAGGCTGCAACCTCCCCACATGCTCCCACCAACAGTGCAGTCCACAGTGATAGCACTAATAGTCTACAGTACCCGCGCTACAGTGCAGAACAATGCAATCCACAGTGAATTCACTCACAGTGAACAATATTCCGCGCTATAGTGAAATACTGATCAGTTATAGTTATAGTTAATATAAGAACAAGTGGCTCTTTAATAATATTAGCTTGAGCAACAGACCCTTGTTCTTAAAAATAAAAAGTTCTAACAATGTCTAAATTCACAACAAATGAAATAAACATAATCATTATAATTGTGGTTACTATTATTTTATAGTGATTTAAGATGTTTTCCTTTATTTCTTGCTTGAGAGGAGTGAAATTGGTCTTTAAAAGGCATTTGATAAAAAAAAAACATCTTTTTCTTAGGTGTAAAATGACCATTAAACATTTTTTTCATGTATTGGAAACCATTTAAAACATTGATTTCAACATTGTTTGTCTTTGTATCTTCATCTTAAACTATTAAATGAATGATAAGAGCTTTGATGGAAAGATCATGTTGTTTTTCCTTAAACCTTTAGCAAAATATTTCCAAGATCTTGGCAACTATTGAATGATGGTTGAAACTTACATCTATTCAACACAAGAATGACTTTGGAGTAGATGTCATATATAGTCATTTAAAGTTTACAAGGTTATCTACCACGGGCTTTTTATTCACTTGGAACCCAAAAATGCATATTTTTAAACTCATCTTTTTTGGTGTCATACTTTGGTATAGATCCTTCCAAATCTTTTTTTATAAAAAAATATCTTGGTCAAAGTGATCACAAAGCTCGTCAAATATACAAGTAAGTATTTATGAAAATGATTAATATTTTTTTTTCTATTTAATTCTTCTTAAGGGAAGGATGACCAATGTATCATTTACCGACCCAAGCCTTGTCACTGTAGAATCATGTGCCATAAATTAGAGAAAAATATAAATTTTAAGGGATATTTTTTTTGTTAGAAACCTTTTTTCTTTATGATATTTCACCACTTGCCTAATTAACCATTAATAAGTAATTGTAATATGAGTGGATTTGATTAGGGGTTCTCCATAATTAATTATTACTTATTCCTTTAGTAGAGGCAATAGAGTAACATATATCTAATATTGAACAATCTCTTCTTCTATAATATTTTTCTCTTTCTTTTTCTTAGAATTAAGTATTTTTCTTTTATCTTTTAAAACTTACACCATAAAAATGAAATGTTAGTTGAGGTCACTCATTATAGTAAAGCTTTGCCCATTGGTAATATTAATATTTATTTTAGTGTTCACTATTGTTCTATCACCTTAAATTGTTGAAAAAAATAAAATGATAGTACCTAAGACAAAGAAATGGAAAACATTAAAAATTACTTTAAAAACAATTATATGCAATCATCTTGAGGCATAACTAATCTTGAGTCATTTATAGAGACTTTTAATGTAACCAATAAAATATATCTTGCACATGTCTTAAGGATATAACAACTCTAACCATATATTCCCATGTCTCTTCAACTTCCCGACTTGTAAAATGTGAAACTAAAGAAATTTTGAATCTCAAATAATTATTCCAACGAGCAAAATTATATGTATACATATCTATTTCCATCACATCTAATAAAAAAAAATCTTTTCAATCTTATAGGTATTATCTCGTGTCCAATAATGACAAAAAAGTCAATGCACCTATACCTACATTTCTATGGTTTCTATGGTAGAGAAGTCAACTTTATTGATTTGAAGGAATTCTTGCCATTTTTTTTATATATCAATATCAGGAGAAAACTTGATATAGACTAAAGGATTATCATTTGTTATAAATGGAAACAACATAAGAAAAAGTAGCAAGCATAAATAAATGCAAAAGTTTGTCAAAAATAATCTCCACACAAAAATCTTAATTTCAAATTTTATTATTCAATATCTTCAATAATCAAAGCTTAATATTATCATTCTTTTAGGCTTCTTATACACTAGGAAAAATATCATAAATAAAGTTATAAAAATAATAAAAGAGTTTTAAACTATATAGAAAAATAATCCTAAATCAAGTGGGAAAATATTGTATATCCTAAATAATAACATCTAGAACTTATTTGAAGGCCTTTTCAATCTTGGATAGATATGAAATTTTAACTTTAAAGAAAACATGACCTTTAGAATCTCCTACCAGATTTTTAGCGTGATCCAATAGTTAGATAAAAAATGATGTTAGTGTCCTTGCACTTTATTATCCTCTAACGTGTTGGCATTGTATAATTAACCGACTCGGATAAAGTAAGTCAAGAATAATTTTTTAAAATACGTTTAATTTTTACAGAACCATTACTAGTTGTTATTGAATTATTTCACATTTTACCTTTTCTCATTTAATTTTCATTCTTTATAATCTCCTTCTTCACTTTCTTCTTCAAAAACTAGGATAAAAAATCATATTTTTACCTTTGCTTTTAACAACTGCCTCTTCTCTCTTGTGCACCAATGATATACACTTCTTTTTTATACTAAGGATATACATATTATCATGTATGATATTCTTATCATATGATCATGACCTACCTAATAGTAAATGAAATGTATCCATTGAAACCATATCACCCACAACATTATTAAAATACCTCTTGCCTATATAAAAAAAATGAAACAATATATAATTTGTCAACGATTACCTTGCTATCTTGATTAATCCAGATTAGTTTGTTAGACTTAAGATGTTTGTCTCTCTTGAGCTACAACTTCTCTACTCTCTTAACCAACAATACATTATCATAACTACCATTATCAATGATCAAATTACATACCCTGTTTTAAATCGTATAAGTTGAACAAAAAAGACTAGTACTTAGTTAATCACCACTCAAATCACCATTTGGACTAAGTAAGCTCCTTTAAATAAATAAGGTAACATTATTGTCACCTTGCAAAATCTCTTTACTGCCATCTGAATCAATATAAACAGAATCACCCACCTTCTCGTCTAGTTCTTCTACTAAATGATTTTTACCCAAATAACTCTCTAGCTTATGGCACTAAAAACATATGATGCCCCTATATCCCATATCTAAATCACAAAAGTATAAAATCGGGTTTAGAAATATAACATTGATCTACGGTTTGTTTAGCTGTTAATTCAGGTTAAATGAAAGATTTTTGTTTGTTGATGCATACCCATTTTATTATTTTACTTAGATAGAAAGTCTTATCTGCAAGTTATCCTAGTAACTTATTATTTCTTCATAGTCAAAGCCCTTTAATAGACTTCTAAAACTATTCACAAAGATTGCATACACAATGTCCTAAATGCATTGTTGTAATGCATTTAGGTACTCAACAACCAATTGCTTTTCCTCTTCTGACATATCATTCATAGCCACTAGTTAGTAGAAATTATCAATGTATTCATCTGTAGTTCTCCATTTTGTTTCAATGTTTGGAGTTAGTATAAAGTATAAATGTATCAAATGAAGAAAAAAAATGCTTCTTTATCTTTTTCCAATCACAAATCTTTTATTTGCCTCGTCTTTCTCTTGACATTTTCAATGGCTCCCAGCAAGCATAAGCTTTCCTTTTTAATATGATGATGGCTACCTTCACTTTTATCTAGTTTAGGACTTTCTTGCATTTAAAAAACCTTTAAACTTTATTCAACCAATTAATAAACTCCTCTACCTACAAGGTTCCCCCAAACTCAAGGCATTTTATCTGAAACCATAAATATTTATAATACTCATCTCAGTCAAGAGATTGTTTCCTTAATAAGTTTTCAAAGGTAGTCATGGATCCATGATCACTCTTCTTGTTCATAAGCGCCAACTAATGAATTAATAAAGCAATTTATCTATGCATATCTTTTATCACTAATTCTTGAATGCCTCTATCTCAAGGAGAAACCTCTCCATCTGCTCCTACACAAGTAAGTTATGTTTTGCCACCTCTTCAAGCTATGATTATCCAATAGCTCTTCAAGTTATGCATATCTTTATGATCTTTCAGCTAGCTATAAAATGGGTCATCTTCAAAAACCTGTCAACAACAATAAAAATATAATCCATAGCTCGTTGTGTACGGGGTATGTCCAATACAAAATCCATGCTTACATCTAGCCATAGAGCATCAGGAACTGTTAATAAGGTGTACAACCTAGTATTTAATAAGGCCCTTTAGGACATTGAACAAACAACACACCTCTTGAAAAATTTAGAAACTTGTCCTAGTAATTTATGCCAGTAATAATCTATGGATACTAAAGTCAACATCTTATCCCATTCAAAATGCCATTCACTATGCAGTTCACGAATGATATGCTCTCACAAGAGCAATCTGGAACATAAAGCTACAAACCATGAAAAAGATAACCATTTAAAAGCACATAGTTATCTCTTTTAGCTCCCTCCATTAACTAAACATAAATCTGACCGAACGAGGCATCACCTGAATACAACTTATAGAAAGTATCAAATACTAGCACATGGGTACGTATGGCACTGAGTAAAGTCACACGTCGACTGAGAGCATTAACCAACTTATTTAAACTGTCTGATTAGTGCCTCCATGAAAAAGTAAACTTCTGCAAAAACAAAAGAAAGAACACAAGAATTTTAATGAGCGAAAAAGACTACATATGTAAAACCTAAGTTCGCAGGTTTTTTTTTCTCTAGAATAACAATCCTCAAGTCCCCCTCTTTAGGAAGTTTACAGAGCCTTAAATAGACCAGAAACCCTACCTCAACTAGAAAATAAAATAAAATAAAAAATCCAAAATTACACAGGAAAGAAGCATGAAATCTAAAACTAACAAGGAAAATCATAAAAAAAACTAACAAAAATCATAAAAAACTACCAAGATCGGGGGCCTGGGGTAAGATTTTCAAAATTTAAAGATTTGACGGTCAGAAACAGCCTCTGGAAACTCCTATATAAATTTAAGCACGATCCAACGATTGAATCAAAAGTTATGGTCATTTTGAGCTGTTATTCTGGTCTTGAGCAACCAAATCCCTTCTTCAATTTAGACTTGTTCCACTGGTACATAAACATATTTGATAGACCATCCATATAATCTGTTTGAAGCATATCTTTATCAAGTTATAGTAAACTCATACTTTACTGTCAAGAATAACTTGTTATCACAAGCTCAATTACATCACTATCTACTAAGGATCATTAATGCTTCATCAATGACGAGCTCTTCTTTGCTGTTGCTGGCCATAACTAGACCGTTTTCGAGATTGATGTGGTCTACACCAAGCCCTTCACAACCCAAGCTATCCTAATTGCACCAGGGCAAGCCACAAATATTCTGATCAAGGCTGATCAAACTCCAAGTAGGAATTTCATGGCAGCTAGACCTTTCATGGATGCACCAATTCCTGTAGACAACAAAATTGTTACAGTCATTCTCCAATACAAAGGTACTCCAAACACAGTTCTACCAAGTCTGCCAATACTGCCTGCCCCTAATGACACCGCATTTGCATTAGATTACAATAGTAAACTTAGAAGCTTGAATACTCCACAATTTCCTGCCAAAGTCCCCCATCACATCGATCACCATCTCTTCTACACAATTGGTTTAGGACAGAACCCGTGCCCTACTTGCCAAAATGATACACAACTTCCAGCCTCATTAGACAATATAACCTTTATGATGCCCAAGATTGGACAATTGCAGGCTCATTACTTCAATATACCAGGAGTTTTCAGAATTAACTTCCCTGATCGACCTCATGTTCCTTTTAACTATACTAATTGTGCCCCTTACAACTAACTTATTAGGCACTTCATTAGGAACAAGGCTCAGTAAGGTAGCTTTCAATTCCACCATTGAACTGGTATTGCAGGATACCAATCTGCTAACAGTTGAATCCCACCCATTCCATCTTCATGGTTTCAATTTCTTTTTGTTGGAACTGGGGTTGGGAACTTCGACCCTGTAAAAGACCCTGCAAAGTCTACTCTAATAAATCCTCCTAAGAGAAACAGAGTTGGAGTTCCAACAGGAGGATGGACTGCTATTAGGTTCAGAGTGTTAAATAATATTTATCTAGTCTTATTTATTAAGGGTACAATAGTATTTTTAGTTTAACCTATATATAATTCCTTTGTATTTAGGTTAACTTAAGCACTTATAATATACAGATTGTTCAGAATTCTAATCTCCCTTCTGTGTTTGATTTGAATTACTTTAACATGGCATCAGAGCCTGGTTGGTTGAACCTTTGGCTTGCTAATTTTATAGAACTCGTTACTCCTGTAGAAATCATGTTCACCAATGTCAGAGCCACTACTGGTATCAAAATTGTTATCATCATCCACTTCATTCTCAGTAGGATGTTCCAGCACGCTCAATGCATTCCTTTGAAGCTTAACTTTAGATCCATTTTTCAAAACATCAGACATGGGTTGTTTGACCAATTAAAAGATGGAGGATGAAGATCAAGTTTTATGCTTGCGGTTGAAGAATTAATATCTGAACCTTTATTTTGGATTCTTTAGCTTCTGCAATTTGGTATTTATGTTCTGTCTCTGCAATTGTTTTGGTATTTTGTTTTCTCTTCAGTTTCTGCAATTTGGTATTTGTGTTTAGTTTCTACAATTTGTTTTGGAGTGATATTTTGTCTTTTGTTTCTGCAAAATCTGGTATTTCGATTTTCCTTCAGCTTTTGCAATTTGGTATTTCTGTTATGTCTCTGCAATTGTTTTGGTATTTCTTCTTCTTTTCAGTTTCTGCAATTTGGTATTTGCGTTCAGTTTCTATAAATTTTTTTGGAGTGATATTTTGTCTTCCGTTTCTATAAAATGTGGTATTTCGACTTTCCTTCAGCTTCTGCAATTTGGTATTTCTGTTCTATCTCTGTAATTGTTTTGGTATTTCGTCTTCTCTTCTGTTTCTGCAATCAGGTATTTGCGTTCAGTTTCTGCAATTTTTTTTGGAGTGATATTTTGTCTTCCGCTTCTGCAAAATCTGGTATTTCAACTTTCCTTCAGCTTTTACAATTTGATATTTCTGTTTTGTCTCTGCAATTGTTTTGATATTTCGTCTTCTCTTCAATTTCTGCAATTTGGTATTTGTGTTCAGTTTCTACAATTTTTTTGGAGTGATATTTTGTCTCTCGCTTCTGTAAAATCTGGTATTTCGACTTTCCTTCAGCTTCTGCCATGTCATCTACTACCAAAGAGATTGTTTGGTTACGTTGGTTACTTGTTGATATGAGAGTTTTCTTTTCTCATCCTACTCCTATATATTGTGACAACTAGAGTTCTATTCAGATTACTCACAACTCGGTTTTTCATGAGCGAACTAAGCACATTGAGATCGATTATCATCTTACTTGTCATCATCTCAAGCATGACATCATTACTTTACCTTTTGTTTCTTCTTCCTTGCAGATTGCAGATTTACTTACCAAGGCGCATTCCATCTCTCGTTTTCGTTTTCTACTTGGCAAACTCTCGATGCTTATAGCTGCCGCATCGTGAGTTTAAGGGGAGATGTTAAATAATATTTATCTAGTCTTATTTATTAAGGGTAGAATAGTATTTTTAGTTTAACCTATATATAATTCCTTTGTATTTAGGTTAACTTAAGCACTCATAATATACAGATTATTCAGAATTCTAGCCTTTCTTTTATGTTTGATCTAAATTACTTTAACCCAGGTAACTTTTTAGCTAAAATTACTTGAATTGTACAATATGCATTTCCCTTAGACTAACTATGAGATCATATGCATATATGAAGGTGTTTAGTTCATGCATTGTCACCATGAACTCCATACCATGTGGGGGTTAAAGATGGCCTTCGTCATTGAGAATGGAAAGTTGACTAAAGAATCCATTCTAGCTTCACCAGAAGACCTACAACTGCGCTAAATGTTATAAAACAAAGATTAATTTTCTTGAGAGAGATTAATTTTCTTCTGCACTTCCATTCATTATTTATATCACGGTATATGCTCCTTCTCTGGAGTTACAAAGGTTCATTGAGGATTCAACCTCCTTTTATTTTAGTACTTCATTTTTAATGATTGTTTTGGATGCTATAAGAGAACTCAATATGTAAATAAAAGAATTACCATCAAGGAAGCTGCGTTATTTGAAGTTGTATTCTTCTTCATTCTTCTATTATGCTTTTGTTTCGACAAAAAAAAAAAAAAACAAAATGCTATTCTAAAACCCATTCTTCTTCATTCTTATGTAAGTGTATATGACACTGGATCACCGGCTTGACACTGTATATTCATAAAGGTGTCAAACCCTGCTGTCTTTAGGCCAAGATCTCATGTCTGGGCCCATAACCAGGCCACCCAGCTTAGCATACCCTAGGCTTAGGAGTGTTGCCTTAGCCTAGCACTCCTTGGACTTAGGCATCGGTACTTAGGTCTAGTCTTGAGCATTGCCCTACACTTGCCTCCCACGTCCCATGTTTTTGACCCAGGCATCATACTTAGGCTCAAAGCTAAGCCAACCGGCCTAGAGCCCTTTGAACCAGGCATCGTGGTCTGGGCCTAGTCTTGCATATTGCTTTCTGCCTACCTCCCACGTCAAGTGTATGGCTAGGCTTCTCTTGGGCCTAGGTATCGCAACCTAGGCCAAGTCTCAAACACTTGATCCCTCAGGATTTTAAACTGAACCCATGTTTTTTAGCCTAGATTCAAAGTGTCAAAGAACTCTAAGCATCCTACCATTTAAGAGTTGGCTATTCATTGATTTATTATATATAATACAAGAGACTTGCTCAGAAAATTTATACTTCATCCATACTCCTAGGTGTATAAAAATCTTCTATAAACTCCTATATTTTTATCTCATTAACATATATATCAGGAATATTTGTTCCTTATTAATATTTGTGTAATCGATATTTATCTCGCATTAATACATATATAAGAGATATTTATTCATCATTAATGTTACAAGAGTTAAATGACTTTCCAGTCTTCTTGTTCAAGCAAGAGGACGAGATTCAGAGGTATAAATATCCCTGAATCATCTAGATATAGAGTCTTTCGTTCTCAACATAAATACGTAACACTATTTTCTTACGCAGAATCTATTTATTCTTAAGATTAAATATGTTTTTGTATTTTTATTGCGCTCTCTCTATATATAGCATATAAAATACCCCGCATCTACTTTAAAAAGGATTGTTTTAGGGGTATTATAATTTTTACATAAGCTACTATCTTCCTTTAGTATGAAGAACGGATTTAATAGGAAGAATACTTGATTAAACACATAATTCAACAACCAAAAAAACTCTATATCTGGGCATCTTACATTTTAGAAGCAAATGAAAGAGTTGTAATTATAGGCTGCAGGTTACAAAGTAATACCCAATCCTAAAATGTTTCTAAATGGCAAATCTAAAGTTACAATAGATAAGGAAGATCAGATATCTAAACAATAATCTCTTAGGCTGGCGAAAAAAGTATGATTTCGCATTGAACAAAAGCTGAAAAGAATAAAATGATGGTTCAAAAGCCAAGAATGGGACCAGAAAGCCAAGTTGCTGGGAATGAGAAACTGATCCAGACTTTCAATTATTTCATCAAACAGAAACTTGATTGTTCTATTACAGAACTGCAACTATGCGTGCCATTCTACAGATCTACTGAGGCAAGCCACCATTCTCATGATTCTGGAGTCCATTTGCAGATGCTTCCGGCTCTTTCAGTTCACATGATTCTTTTGAATTGCAGGGCTGTAGTTTGCGTCTAAACCCGAATGTCTTGGAAAATATCTTCCAGCTTCTCTTTGTCTTTAGGATCTTTTGAAGATCTTGTTTCATTGTCAAACATTCCTTTTCAAGCTCAGAAACACGCTCCTTCACGTCATCAACGCCCACAGTTCGGCCTTTAGAGTTTATTTGATGAGAACCATCATTTTTGGGAAGTTCAAGGCTTCCACAAGGATTTTGTGAGTTGTCAAGATTCTCAGAGACATAGAACCATCCAGAAATTGATGTCCGAAGCCGAAGTTGCTCGAAGAAGAGGACTTGGACAATTACCCGAAGAGGTAGCCTCTCATTCTGAGCTGCATGAGTGCAGGCTTCCAGTGAGAGCTTCTGGCAGTTCATAAGTCTGCAAAGCTGCTCCTTTTCTGTATCTGTAAGCCAAGGATGAGCCTGCACTTTTGAAAAAAAAAAAGAAAAGAAGAAGAGCAATAACAAATTATGTCAACTGTATGGATATTTAGAACTCAATAACATATCAGGTTATATTCCCATAAAAAGAACTTCGGTTTGCAAGTAAAACTACGAGCCAAAACCATGACAACTAAATTTTATGTTTGAAGGGCTCCAATAATCATGTCTACAAGAGATGTATCTAAGAGTTGAATTCATCAAACTCCAGATTGTCTAATCACACAACCAGTTTGTTGACATTGCAGGTAAACTGAACATTCAAGCCAAATAAACTAAAACTTCTAAAACATGTACGCTGTGCTGAAACATGTAGGAAACATGCTCATAAAAGCAACTCTTCCACTTTCAGACCCTTCCAAGGGGCATTTTCCATGTTAAATGAGTAACATACTCAAAGCCCAAGTATGTTGCAGGATCCCTGGTAGCATAACCATCTCAAATCAAAAGATGTAAAGTGTTTAAAATGTGTATACAAGAAATCTAGACATAAATTTCTATTGACTTCAAATATGAGGTATGCCACGCATTCAAAGTTGTATTACCTTGAGGTATACATCAATAGCATGATAAACTCCATCATCAAGTGGCCTGGCATAATCTGGGATGGTCGCTGCAAGTGTCTCAAATTTTGAGGGCTTCAAATTTACATCTGGTGCAACCTCAGCAAGAAATCCATCCACCAGACTGGCCACCATAGTCAATGGTTGTAGTGTATCAGGCCCGCCCAGAAACTGGCCTTCTTCAACTATGCAGGGGGGGGTTGATAAAGCTGCGTCTTGGTTTAGAGACATAAAATGGTCTAGCATTCTTTGAGCACAATCTATATCATAAAGGGTTTCCACTGAATAACCCACATTTGGAATGAGAAGATCTACAAGTACTGCTTGGTCTAACTGGGCTCCCGCCTTTTTCTCCAAATTTTCTATGCATGATGGACTTGCATGCAAAACCATAGCTGTACGTAGCAGCATAATCAAAAACTCGGGGGATGTGACTCCCTTTTTTTTAGGTAATAATGTCACGATCTCTTCTAGGAGAACCCTTTGATCTGTCTCAGAAGGGATGGAAACAGTTGCCCAAGGATTGCCATTGTTGGCATGGTCAAAGCTTGATTGTCTACTCATCAAGGGGAGATATCTCTTGGCATAATATATTAGGGAAGCAGAAATAGTCTCGGGTTTCATGCCTCTTGATTCAACAGCTAAAATCAGTCTTTTGTAGAGAGGTAAGTTGAGGAATGAGACATCTTGGAACCACCAGTCGTCACTGATGGGTTGTGGTTTATTTGCAGAAGATGATATACCATTCCATAAGATAACGTCTCTCTGGCTTTGGGCGTCAGTTTGTCCCGCAACAGGCAAATTAAAGACGTTTGGATCTGCACAAGCTTTCATTGCTAAGGAATCGATGCACCTTGGAACAATGTGAATTTCTTCTGCATAAGGCAGAACTTCTTCACAAGTTTCAAGAGCTTTTATGGAGTCTGTCCAACTGCCAAAGACTTCGTCAAGGAAAGCCTCTGCTTGCACAATGAGATTCCCTTCTCCATAATCTTCAGTCATGCGAAGGTACTCTGCTGCACATCTAAGGCTAACCACATTCAAAGACGTCATCTCTATTTTGATACCATAGCAAAATCTGGCTATAAGTTCAAAAGCTTTAGCACCAGCAGGCATGTCATTGAGTTTCAAGACACAAACAGATCCGTCCTCAATAGAAAGCTCTTCAATAAGCTTCTCTAGAAGCCCACTTCTTGAAAGCAATGGAAACTGTAGCAGGTAGAAAATTGGGAAGTTTAGTTCCAATTTAGTCTTGAAATCAGAAGAGAAGAAAAGGAACATTAAGTGAGAATCAATGAAGAAAATTCAAGCTACAAATGGAGAGAGAACAAGAAATGATATGTGGAGCACATGAACAAAAATGTGTGCATGCATGCAGTCAAGCACACACAAACAATTACTGCACCTTGTGGAGATTGAAAGTCATTTCCCCAACCTCAATGGTAACATCACTTGGAAGCCCAGTTGTGCAATACCTGCAGATAAAAACAACATATAAAATCCATAAAAGTAGAGTAGAAGTTTTGAGTACGAAAGCAGAGCTCTTTAGTAATGGAACAGTGAGTGATTCTAATAAGAAACTTATAACTAATCTCTCTTTTTCTGGTCGGATTATGGGCAGATTTAGTAGTCTTCCTTCGGTTTGAAATTTTTACACTAGCAGTTCATTAAATAACTTTTATCACGGTGCACCGTGCATGGCATCGAACGACATTTTTCTCTTTTAGGAGAGGCACTAGATCTTGAACAACCTCCACACTTGAATAAAATTAAAAAGCTATGTACATAGTTCTAACTTCTAATTAAAGTGCTTAAAGCTGTGGAAAACAGAGAAAAAGGAGGTACAAACACAAAGCATGCCAATGATAAAAACACAATTTTAAAATCATTGCAGAACCAGCTGCAACACACTCTTAATTAATATACTCAAATCATAAGAGAGAATTTTTTTTTTTTTTTTTATCGACAGCAACATAAACACAACTTCTGTAGAATCAAATCCCATCTGATCATATTTTCCGGTCTTCAGCTAAGAACTCAAACCGAGAAAGAACAAAGAAATGCCTACCAAGTATTTCCATCACGGTGAAAGCCATCAGTTTTTGAGCCCAACTTCATGGACGCCATGTATGATCAATTAATGCAGTAGCTAGCAAGACCAGTGGGCAGGCTTGAAACCATGTATGAGAAAAGACATATAAAGCAATATTCACTATAGGACTGAAAAGAAAGAGAGAGGGAGAGACGATGATAGGGTAAAAGAGATAGACCAACGTAGAAAGAAGTGAATATTGAGGGAACAACTGGGCATTCTTGAGAGAGGTAGCGAGTCTAAAGCAGGAAACAGTGAAAAGGAGAGACAAAAGCGCGCGGCTACTGTAGACCGCGTGTACGTATGGGATAAGCGGTTGAAACTCAAAATTTTGTTTTTTTTTTTAATTTATTTATTTATATTTTTTATTATTTTCTTGATGTAACAAATAATTCAAAAAAATATTATTTTAATATATTTTTAAATAAAAAACATTTTAAAAAACAAAAGCACTACACTTGTAAATAAATATATCTTTTATTTTTTATAACTTTAGATTCAACGACTATTCTACATCTTCTTTTAAGTTTTCTTCTCCTTTTTTTTTTTTATTTTTTTTCCAATAAAAAGTTGAGAATTTGTATTCATTTATCAAAAATATTGAAGAATTTTGAAATGTTTGTATATTGATGCAATGCTTCTGTATAATTTTTAAAAATGTATAAATAAAATATTTGTATATTTGAACGGATTCGGTCATATTTTCTTTCAATAGTATTTTCCTCCCATATATCCGACATTTATAGGGGGTACGTATATGGAGATATGGCGACAAAAAAAAAAAATTCATTTTGGATAACTGGAGAATACAGATAGGGATACGGTCAGAATACACCTGGGGCATTTTCTTAACTGTTTTTTTTTTTTTTAAATTGCTTCAATATAAGTGGAGTTTATATGAGTTAAAATACTTAATAATTCAAATAAATAGGAGTTTATATCAGTACTATTTAATTAATTTTTTTTCCGGTGATTTCAGCTAATTATAAAATACAGAAATAGAAAGTGTTCCAGGTGCCTGGGCAAATCAGCAAAGCATCTCTGTAAAAGTCAAAAGTCTTTCCCCTTCGTGCTTGCCGAGTTTCTGTTTGTGGATCTGATCAAATTATTGGAAGACATGAATTTTTTTTTTTCTTTTTATTACGCTCAATGAATAATCTGGAAGCAATGTTGCTTCTATCCCTCGCTTAACTCTTGTTTAAGGTCTCTGATAGGTATGCCCGCCACCGCCAGCCGCAGAAGGGATTGCTTTGTCCAGTATATAAGAGAGACGATAAAGACAGCGAGAGATAATCAAGAGGATTTTCTGTCTATTTTCATCGCCTCTTTTGCAGCGCCATTAAAGCAGACTTTTGCTGCTCTCCCTTGTACAGTGGTTCCCCTGGTGGGTATAACATGACCATTTGGATTTGAACGCCCTCACTGTCCCCTCTGGACTGTTCTGTCGATTAAAATTGAGAAAATAGCTAAATTATTGTATCTCATAGATTCATCCGCAATAAATTTAGCAAGAGTTATGAGTTCATCCATGAAAAAAATATATTTCAAAGTAAAAAATCATCTTTATCATATTTTTCATAAGAGTTCTTCAACAATAATATGAAGAGATACTCTTCAAGGCATCAAATCTCACTCTGCGATGCACGTCGTAGCACATATCTTGACTTGATTTTATAAATAAATCAAGTGATCGCATACCAAATTCAATAAAAAAATTATATAATTGTTTTTTTAGAAATATTTTAAATAAAAATGATACGGAATCATATATTTTAATAAACTCAAATATTTACTTAGATATGTATTTCTAAGAATTGATTAAGGTGGCTATAGTAGAGTTACTGTTTTATATTATCACCTCGTATTGGATAAATGTTTGAAATTCTACATGAAAGGGATATAAAACAAACCAAATCAAATCAAACCTGATAAACTATACTCGTCGACATGGACCAGTGGTTAAAATAAAAATGATGGTTTATTTTCTTCGAGCGTCACAGCATGCTTGCTAGATCAATAAAAAGGAATTAATTTCATATTGGTAAGAAAAACATAAAATACGTTCTCAACCAATTACCAGCTACCGTCACATTCGTAGGTGAACATGGTCAGGTAAAGTAGGGTGGGAATTGATGTTAAGTATATCTTAAAACTACACTAATATGGATAGCACTAAAACTGAAAGGGATAGAACAAAATTGGATATTATTAAAAAGCTTAGAATAAAGAAGTGGCTGATCGTTATTTTGTGACTCTCCATGTTGGTGTTGGTGGGTACGGTAATTTATTTTATTTTGTGATTGGGTGCATACTAAATATTGGGATTCAACTGATTTAGGGTTTAAATTGATTCGGGTTTAAGAAAAAATAGATCAAGGATATATCCAACTTGATCTGGTCAAAAACTCGGGTCAGCCCGAGATGAAACACAAGTAAAAAACTTATTGACTATTTTTTTATTATTATTTTATTAAACCCGAGTTGACATTCATGACTCATGACTAGAGTCTTGCCCCGAGTCAATCCCTGAATCGAGTTTTAAAATCATGATAATAATCTTTTTTATTTTTACATTCTCTCGGGTCAACCCGAGTTGACCATCCCGACCCAGGACCTGGGTCTTGTCCCGGATCGATCCCCTAGTCAGGTTTTAAAGTTATGATAATAATCATGTTGATCCTTACATTGATCAAGGTCAATAGTTAACTCGACTCGAGATTTAGATCTTGCTCTAAGTCGACCATCTAATCAGGTTTTAAAATTATGATAATAACATTTTTTATCCTTATATTGGCTCAGGTCAATGTTTAACCTGACTTATGACCCGAACCTTACCTCGAGTCGAGTTTCAAAATTGTGATAATAACCACGTTTATCCTTATGCTGACCTGAGTTAATGAACAACCTGACCCGTGACCCGGGCCTTGCCCCAAGTCGGCTCTCTAGTTAGATTTTAAAACTATGATAATAATCATTTTTATTCTTATGTTGACATGAGTCAATGGTCAACCCGACCCGTAACCAAGGTCTTGCTTAGAGTCGACATCCTATTTGAGTTTTAAAACTATAATAATAACAATTTTTATCCTTACATTGAATCAAGTCAATGGTTGATCCGACCTGTGACTTGCCCCGGATCGACCTTCGAGTCAGATTTTAAAAGTATGATAATAATCATTTTTATTATCACGTTGACCTGGGCCAATGTTCAACCTGATCTATGACATAAGTCTTTCCCTGGATCGACGTCATAGTCAAGTTTTAAAACTATAATAATAATTATTATTTATTTATATTGTCTCGGATCAACCCGAGTTTACCTTTGTGCAAAGAATTGAACAAGCTTATCTTATTCTTTTTAGTGAAATATTTTTTTTTACTAGAACAACCTTAAACATGATAAAAATTAATTTTTTGTACTATTTTAAAGTTATACCTCATAAGAAAATTATGATGGGGCGGCCGCTTTGGATATAATTGATGATGCTACGGTTTTCCGGTGGGGGTTCAATGTCACGTTTGGTTGTGTTCTTTGTCCTTCAACCACTCTTCAATTCCATCCTATTTCTGTAATAAAGGGCAGGGGCCTACGTCATTGGAAACTATTTTCAGCGTGACCCTACTTTATATATAACATAAAATAAGCATCGAAAAATCTTGTCTGAACTCAGAACATGGGAAATGCTCTTCACGGTCCTTATTGAATTTGAAAACTAATGCAAATCATTTCTCTTGTAAAATCTACTCGATGAATGAGCTTAAACTACTTCGAAAATTAAAAAAATTAAAAGAAGAAAAAGAGGGTATGTTCTTCTCTCTTTTCACATAGGTAGATGTTGCGTACTGAAGAATAACGTGTAAAAGATGACATTTTAATTTAAATTATTGATGGTCTAAATTTTTGTTTTTTTATGTTAGTTGTCGCAATCAATATGAAAATAGAAAGATACAAATTTAAAAGAAAATATAAGGCATGAGATTATTATCTATTTTTTTGAAAGAGACTAAAAATCCTAAAATATACTTTTATTTCAAAGATCTAGATAAGTAGTTAGTTATTATGCTAAAAAAGATAAAAATAACTCTTACTGCATCTTTTTTTAGAAAAAATTACCTTAGCTTTATGTTCTCTAAAATTTATTTTATACATGTTATTAACTGTTCAAATTATTTTATAAGCTTATTCACAAAACATTTACTATTGATAGATGTTCGTCGAATTAGAGTCAAGCTCTAAATCAGGAATCTCATAACTCAATGATTATATATCCTAAGAAGCAAAAAATCAAACACTAACATGTCAATCATGGAAAGGAAGAAAACAAACCAAGTGAGAATGGAGTGAAACATGTTTGGAAAAGCCTCTCACAACCTTTATAGAAACAAACAAAGAACTGAAGTAGCGATTGTGCAATGTAAAAAAACATGAAAAAATAAGAATAAAGACACGAAGCAAAGCCAAAAAAACCAGTCAAAAACGCAAATGACAGGATCCCACTCTAAACTAGCAACAAAGACAATAGAAATAACAAAGAAAAAAAACCAAAGGATGAAAAAAAGAAGGAAAAAAAAAGCTAAAAAACACATAACCTAACCTACCAAAACCAAAGAGCATCCACTAATCCACCCTGAATAACCAGCCAAAATACAGAACCAAGAAAAGCCATATGCTAGACCCATCATATCTAGAAAAGAAAAAAGAATGCCAAGTCGTAAAGCCAGCTCCATGGGCAATAACAACAACATCCAAGCTATAAGCAAACGAACTAAAACCAGTCCACCCAGGACACAAGAAAAAAAAATCAAAGAAAGATTATTCTAATCCACAATGATTACAATCTATGTACACAATGATTCAAATGTAATTTCACCTTTTCTTTTAGTTTTTTTTTTTTAATTTTTGTGCCAAGAGCTCAATTTCCACTATATGTTTCAATTTTGGTTAATCATGACCTCGTCGATAAAGCAATCCTTTTTTCTGATGCATTTTCATATTCCATCAAATCATACTTCATTCTAGGTAGCTACAACATAGTTATTGGCAATAGAAATCAACCTTTTCATAAACATAATATTAAAAATAATAATTTTATTGGATTTATCGAGTAATTGACATGACTTAATTTGATTAGATTGTGTTTTTATCTCTTTAACGAGGATTACATTGTATTAGATAAAAAAATCCAACCTGAATTAAGTTGAATTATCTCATTGCTCAATCAAAATTTGTTGTTGTTATTAGTGTTGTTGTTGTTGTTGTTGCTGCTGCTGCTGCTTTTATGTATGTATTTATGCATAGATATCTTTGATTTGTTTTATGGTCAAACCAAATGTTTCTGGTCAAATCATGGTATTCAGTTCGATTCATGGTTGAACCAGTATTTTCAAGTCAACCCGATTGATTTTCTTTTTGTTCAGGTACCTAGGGTTTGTTTGGTTGGTTACTTTTTGATTAAGGAATTTTTGGGCTAAGGGGTTGTTTAGCAAGCATACCCTTAAGCCTATTTTGATAGTTTTGTTTTGAATAAAAATGATTTTTTGCCGAATAAATCCCAAATAATTTCCTAAAAATTCTAAAAAAATTTAAGGACTAATTTTAAATTATTTGTGGGTCCCTTGCATATTTTTCCAACAATATATTTAAAATCAGGGCTAAACACCTACACTTTAAGGTGTTGATCTTGTATTAAATACCCGTTTTTCATCAAAATCTCAAAAAAATCAAAAATTTCTGAAAGACGTATCTAACATCTTGTTCCTGATAAGTTTTTCTTGCATTTTCATATTTTGGATTGATTAAGTTAACACCTTTGAAAGAATAATTGTGAAGTTACAAACCTTTAAATTACAAAGGTTGGATCCAAACGAAATGTGTGCACCTTCTCTACCAACTTCAGGTGGTTTTTGATGATGTTTACATTGGTGTTGCTTCGGCGAAGCCTCGAAAGTAGTCAATCCAATCAGCCTTGACTATGACACCTATTTTTCAAAAATTATCCAATTTTTTTCATGTGTTCACACTTGAAAGCCTCCTAAAGGGTTCTTATCAAGGGTCTTAAAACCTCCCTCTCAATATCAAAAGGCCAAAAATGGCTTATTGCCCTCCAAATCTAGCAAAACCATCAAAGAACAAAACCACCATTGCAAAATTAGCCTAGTACAAGAGCTTCCGACTATTAACTTTTGTCTAGAACCCTCTCATTTTGATCAAGGGGCTAAGTTTTGATTAATCTTTTATTGAATCCACCCAAAAACATAAAAAACCCTTATGAATATCCCCTTGGAAAATCAGAAAAATAGACAAGGAAAAGGGGTAGAAAAAAGAAAAGAAAAGTGTGGGGAAGTACTTTATTAATAGATCCTATTATAAAGGTTTAATAGCCTAACATAAAAGGTTTAATAAGCTTGGGAAAGAACAAGAGTGAAAGGTAAAAAAGGAAGGAAAAGAGAAGGAAAAACAATGACCTATAGTTAGCAAGTTTGGAGAAGATATAACCATGTAAAAACTCAAGGGCAGAGTCTATGTGGCCTGCCCATTCATCGTTTCTTAATGTTTAATGACATTTTAGGCTTGTTTTGGTATCACATGGTATTAAGCTTGGATGTTGTTTAATGCATGAAAATGTAGTTTTTCTTCTTGATGTTGCTTTAAGTTAGTTCATATTATTTTCTAGATGTTTATGAAACATTTAGATGTTGTTTTGTAATATTCCAAAAGTGGCAATGGTTGTTTGATGTCTATTTCTAGGTTGCTAGTTCATGTCCTTAGTTCCTGAGCTTGGTTTTTGTCGCACCCGACATCGCGGCGACCCACAAATAAATCCTAGATTATGGAAAAAGAACATATTTCTGACATGTTGTTCTTTTAGGAAAAAGGTCTTGTTTAAGGAGTCGCCACCTAGTATTATGGTTACTAGGAACCCTAACTGGTCAACAGAGATTCTATGGTTCGGGACTGGTTACGTAAAAGGGAAGATATTATCACCCCTTAAACGTTCTGCCTGAGGCAGACTGCATTGCTGATTTTGTCTTAAATTGCTAAACATTTATTCACTTATGCTATGATCATTTGTTTATAATATTCCTGACTATGGCGCCAGTGAATATTCGATCGCGAATAATTCCAACTCTGGCGTTGGTAAAAATTCCAGCACAAATAATTCCAACTCTGGTGTTGGTAAAAATTCGTAGCTACCAAAAAATTAGTATATTTTCTTTTCTTTTCCCTTTTTTATTCATGATCCTGATATAAGTGAATAAATTGACAAAAATATATTTTTTTCTAAGACATGCAAAATTTTTATTTCTACACTTTCTATTTTTTATTTTTTATTTTTTTATTTTTTTGTTTTGGGGGCTGGGCCCAGCTCAGCCCAAAAGGGCTGGGCTGGACCCAGCCAGCCCGGCCCGGTCACTGGCCCAAGCCAGTGACCGGCCGGGTAAAGACAGATGAAGCACGCGTAGAGTGGCTCCACGCGTGTATCATGCACAGTGCGAAGGTAATTAATTTACCTTCGCACCGTGCAACGTTACATTCAAATTGAATTTCAAAGACTTACCCGTTCTCTGGAGACGGTGTGGATGGTGGCAACGCGGTGGCCCTCCTCTGCTTCAGCTTTCCCTCCTGCTTTCCTTTGCTTCTGTGCCCACTGTTCCCTTTTTCCTTTGTTTTTCCCTGCTTTCTCGGTCCTTGCGATGAAGAACTGAAGGCGGTGCTGGCTTCTCCCTTCAAATCTGGGTCTGGGTTTTGTATTGTGTTTTTGCTCTGTGTTTTTTGTTTTTTCGTTTTTCACCCCGTGCGTTCTTTGTTTTCTCTGGCTTTATAGCCACAGAATGCCACCGTTACTAGGTAATAAATCGACTGTTATTGCAGGAGTAATGGCGATGCATCCGTTTTTGTTCGGTTGAGTAAAGAAGAAGATGAACAGTGTTGATGGACATGGCTAATTGCATTTTGATCTTGACATTTTGAATTTTAGCAGTCTAGTCCTTGGGTAAATTGTAATTGAATCCCTACATCTCAACGCCATTTACACATTGTCCTTAGGTTTTAATTTCTTGCAAATTTGACCAGAATCAGCCCTATGCTTTGATAATTTTTCAATTAAGCCCCTGATTTTATTAATTAAATTAATACCAATCTCAATTAAGTCTCAAAACTTATCAATTCTCCAATTAAACCCTTGGTTGGATTAATTAAATTAGTTTCAAGCTTAGTTAAGTCTCAAAACTTTATCAATTCTCCAATCAAACCCTTGATTGGATTAATTAAATCAATTTCAAGCTTATTCAAGTCTCAAAACTTATCAACTCTCTAATTAAACCCTTAACTTGGTTAATTAAACTAGTCAAGAGTTTAATTAAATCCTTAAACTTCCAATTATGTTGCCCTTAACCCAAATTTTAATTCATTCTTCAATTATTTTATTTTTACTTGTTTTTTTCATTATTTTTTCAATAAATAAAATAATTAAAATAAAAGGTTAAAAATTGGGTTATGACAGTTTTTATCTTAAAGAGTTAGTTTTGGATATAAATTTAATGTATTGGTTGGTTGTTGCAATTTTGGTTTTAGAAATTTTAAGCATGTTTTCTATTATTTGTGGTTTTTTGTTGTTTGTTTTAATTAAAACGTATATGAATATTGTAATGTGATTTGTTAAGGTAAAAAAATGGAAGTTTAAAGCTTCAAATGGGCATTTATAGGTCTCGAAACAACTTAAGCATTTCTGGGTTTTTGTTGTTGAATGTTCTTCATGTTCATCCGAAGAACATTATCTTGGGTGCTAGTTTTAGGTTTCGTTTTGATTCAATTTTGGTTTCTGCATGTTTGTAGGACTTCCTTAATTGATAATTTAGGGTCTTCATGCATCAATAACAAGTTTTATGTAGATTTTTAATCCTAAGGTTTTGGTTTTGAACCAAAACCCATTTTGACAAAGTCATGTTGATTCTTTGATATTCGAACTGAATGGATGCTTGATTCTTGGTTCATGCATGATTATGAACAAAAATTTGCATTTGATTGCTTGAAAACTTCTCTTGCTTGAGATTTGTGTTACTAGGTTTGGTTTGAATGTTCATCGGTATTCTTTATTTTTTATGGGTTTTGATCCGTTTTGACAAATGATTTTTTGGTTTGTGTGTTTTTTTAAGTCTCATTCATTTTGGTTTCTGGTTTAAGTCTTTTTAGGTCAAACCAGGGGTCTTTGGTTCGGTTTAGGGTTGAACTAGAGTTTTCAAGTTAACATGATTGGTTTTTTTGGGTCAGGTACCTAGTCTTTTTTTGGTTGGTTACTTTTTTGTTGAGAAATTTTTGGCCTGAGGGGTTGTTTGGTTAAAACACTCTTAAGCCTATTTTGACAGTTTTGTTTTGAATGAAAATGAATTTTTTGCCAAATAAACCTCAAATAAATTCCTAAAAAAAAAATTCAAAGACCAATTTAAACTTATTTGTGGGTCATTTGCATATTTTTCCAGCAATTTTATTTAATATCAGGGTTGTACACTTACACCATAAAATACTGGCCTGATATTAAAATATTTATTTTTTGTCGAAATCTCCAAAATTTATGAAAAGAATTTAAGATATATTTAGACCTCACAATGCAATTTACCTCAGGTACGGTACACTAGGGATGCTAATACCTTCTCTAATTACAATGAGTTCTCTATCTTAGAATTTTATATAAGACTAGTCTATCCAGGTCTCTTAATAACCTTGAATCAAATAATTAAGTAGCGATTTTTTAAGCTCAACACCTCGCGTACTCGCGTGATGTATATTAATTTTAAAATTTATTAATGGTTTTATGTATAGATTTTATTTTATAGATAATGATGGAGTGAGAGAGTTTTATTATTTTTTGGACTTTAATTTTTTTAATATGTGATTTACGTGGATATTAGTCATGATTCAAAAGAAAAAAAGAAGAGAGAAAAGAGAACGGGGTCGCAGTAGGTGACAATTTACCAAGATTATTAGTGTGAGGATACCAAAAAAAGAGGCTGGTACACCAAAAAAAAAACAATGGATCCCACCCTTTTTAATCCCTAATCGGTATTCGACTGAAAGTGATATTCTAGGGAAATAAAGAAGAAGTTGGCAAGGACAGAAACCGCTTAACTCCCGGCTCACCGGTCCCCATCGTAGTGGACGTGTGAAGGTTGCCTGAACCGATCGAGAAGGCTCTTGGTAAAAACTGGCAAACAACCCAACATTTTGGTTTTACTTTTTCGTGGTAAAGATGACTTACTGATTGAGCCATTAATTGGCTGATGATAACAGGAGGGAAAAAAAAAAAAAAACGTCATTACGGTGACAAAATCCAGAAGAATCCTCTGTTTATTTATGAAAAAAAACTCCAGCTTAGTAAAAGAGTCAACACTTACAAAAAAAAAAAAAAAAAAGAAGGTTAAATGAAATAATCATAGAAAAATAATTGTTTTTAAAAATTATAATTTTTTAAAACAAATAATATGTCCACCCGTGATGCAAGAGGATTTATTAAAGTCTGCCAAAAAGAAAATAAATAAATAAATAAATAAATGTGGTTTGTCTCTTGTTACAACGATCCACTGGCCGCAATATTCAAAAGAGCAGCGTCTCTCTCAGAACAGTAGCATAGGGTAAAAGCTTGTATTTTGTAGCTAACTCGAGCCGGAGCTAGCGGTTAGAGCATTTAACCCTAGTTGGCCTGAAACTGTGTGCGGCCACTTTCTTTTTCCATATTGCCCGTATTCTCGTATTTTCTTTTTTTTTTTTTAATATTAACTTTTCCTTTATGGCATCTCAAATGATCCATCTTAGATCGGAATTGTGTATTTCTTAGTTTTCTTTTGAATTTATATCTATATTTACTGCTTGCATGCCCCTGGAATGTGTAGAGCGGTCCAAATTTGATCGAATTTTATTTTATATAAATAATCAAATTTCTAGTAATTTGAGTATGGATACTTTAGGCTATGATATAGCTCGTGTATAGTGTTCATCTATAATTAAATTTATTTGCAATGTTAGTGTTTTTATTTTAAAATTATAGTATCAAAACTAGTATCTTTAAAAATATTTATCTAAATGATTAATTTATTTAGGACACACATTTGAAATTTTATCAATAAAGCTATTCCCAATTTAAATTATTTTCTTATTATCTCAAGATTATTTTATATTACTCACTTATCCAATATTAATCATTAATTCAGATAAATTTAATATTTTTAGATTATTTGTCAATAAAAAAATTTATTTTAGTGGAAAAAAAAACAAATGTATTTATGTCTGTATATTTAATTAAATTGTTAATTACTATTTATTTTTTAAAAATCACTATAAATTATATCATCTACCTTAATCATTTCATAGGAAAAAGGTATAAAAAAGCTATAAATAATATATAATTCAACTTCTATAACAATTAAAAGCTATATTTATAGTTTTTTTTTTTTAATCATCTAGTATGTGGCTCAGTGGTAAGAGCTTGGGGCTAAGAGGTTTGTTCCGCCTGTGGTCTCAAGTTCGAGACTTGTGGTTGCTAATATAATAGTCACTGGAGACTTACATTGTCGTTAATTTCAGAGCCCATAAGATTAATCGAGGTACGCGCAAGCTGACCCGTACATACACGTTGATAATAATAATAAAAATTCATATACGACGTCCTTGAGAGATTTTGAAAAGATTTCCTTGATTTCTTTTTTATTTTTGTTCTTACATCTTAAAAAAAAAATACAATACAAATGTTGAAGCAAAACTAATTACAACATGAGATATTTGGTGGCTTCAGGAAGATAAAATCATCAATAAATATTTTAGATCTTGTAATTTTCGTACGCAGTGATGTATGAATTGAGGATACAACAGATAAATATTTTAGATTTGGGACTTAATTAAAAATGAGTATATAAGTTAAGGACTAAATTAAGTGTCTGCAATATCCAGTTGAGCGCTGTCTTGGCTTCCTCTCCTAAAACTCGCGAAAGCATCACGGAACCAACAACAAATCATCACTTTAATTTAGGATGTTTATAAACATAGTTGCTTAGTTGGATATGAAAATATTAAAAACAATATTAAATTAAAAAGAAAAGGCAAAAACAATATTGGGATTGAATAATGGAAAGGGATTTAAGGAGAAATGTTAATGTAATAATCAAAACTAAAAAAATAAAGGGATTGGACAGGCTCCTTAAAGATCCCTGTTGTTTTCCTGCCTTCTGAGGATACACAGAGTTCTCTTCAGATCCGAATAAAAAGGTCAATGGAATAGGAAAAAGAAACACATGAAGGACTTCTATATCCACTACAATTACTTTACTGCTACCACTCCTTTCGGCCTTTTTTTCTTTATTGGGTGCGTGTTAAACTTGCCCTTTTCCTGTTCTTTCAAAGCCAGTGTCTGTGTCTTTTTTTGGACTCTTGCATGATTCAAAAAATCTTTTCTGCTTATTCGATGATACCCTTTTTATCTGCTTCTTTTACTGCCATGATTTCTTGGTTGAATCTGTGACGACTGACTCTTGTTGGGGGATTACTTCAAGACTTCTTTTTTTCTCTGCTAAATTTAGCAGAAGAATTGTGAGGATATGCTGAGATAGTTTTCTCTGTTTCGTTAGTTACTGATATCTTCTCCTTTCGGCTTCTAAAATCCGTGGGAGAGAGAACAGGGTTGGGGTACAGTTTTTTTTTTTTTTTTGAAGTCTGGTAACTCAACTTTTAGTCTAAACTTTCGTGGTTTTTATGCCAATCCAATCGTTTTGGACAAGCTGTACAAGAGCTTGATTTCTTAGTTTCAACAACAGCAGATAGAGTTGCAAAGAAAAGGGGTTTAGAGATGAGGGAGCCTTACCTGTAGAGCAGCTTCGTTTCTTCAACGATATTGAGATTTTCTTGGAATTGAAATCGCAGTTTTGGATACAGCTGCTGCTTGTGAGAATCAGAATTTAGCGTGTATCCCAGTGAGGAAGGAAAAAACTCCTTGTTCTCTATGTAGCAGAAATAAAGATTCTTCAAATTTTGACTCTCCTGCTTTTTGATCATAGTGTATGCCTTTTGAGGTAATAACTTTGTCGGACTATACTTTTTAGTTCTCTTGATTGGACTATACTTTCTTTTATTTTATCCAGAAATCCCTGATTGTTTGATCTTTTGTACTTTTGTGGCTTCGACTAAAGAGATGATAACATTTATGGAAGCGAAAGAGAGTTTGAAAGAGGAGGCTGACAAGTGCTTAGATTCTCAGTTATGGCATGCCTGTGCCGGTGGCATGGTCCAAATGCCGGCAGTGAATTCTAAGGTCTTCTACTTCCCTCAAGGCCATGCCGAGCATGCGTGTGAGCCTGTTGATTTCAGGAACTTGCCAGGTGCTTCTCACACTCTATGCAGAGTCTCAGCTATCAAATTCATGGCTGACCCGGAAACTGACGAGGTCTTTGCTAAAATTAGGTTGGTTCCAATTAACTCTAATGAAATCGATTTGGATGACCAAGAAGTTGCAGTTAATGGTGAAAAGGAAGCCGCACATGACAATAAGAAGCCGGTTTCTTTTGCCAAGACATTGACTCAATCTGATGCAAACAATGGTGGAGGTTTCTCCGTGCCAAGGTACTGTGCTGAGATGATTTTTCCACGATTGGATTACACAGCAGATCCCCCTGTGCAGACCCTTCTTGCTAAGGATGTTCACGGTGAGACATGGAAGTTTAGGCATATCTATAGAGGGACACCGAGAAGGCATCTTTTGACAACTGGATGGAGCCCATTTGTGAATCATAAGAAGCTTGTTGCTGGTGATTCTGTTGTGTTTTTGAGGGCGGAGAATGGAGATCTTTGCGTTGGTGTTCGAAGAGCTAAGAGGGCGATCAGTGGTGGACCCGAGTCCTTGTGGAATCCGGCTCTTGGGAATCCTGTAGTGCCTTATGGGGGATTTGGTGCGTTCTCGAGGGAGGATGAACATAAGATGATGAAGAATGGAAGGGGGAATGGCAATGGTTCGAAGTCAAATGAAAGTTTGATGGGGCGAGGGAAAGTGAGGGCTGAATCGGTTATTCAAGCTGCTGTTCTTGCTGCAAATGGACTGCCTTTTGAGACTGTTTACTATCCTCGAGCCAACACTCCCGAGTTCTTTGTGAAAGCCTCTTTGGTAAAAACAGTAATGCAGATCCGGTGGTGTTCAGGGATGCGGTTCAAGATGGCCTTTGAAACTGAGGACTCTTCTCGGATTAGTTGGTTCATGGGAACTGTTTGTTCTGTTCAGGATGCTGATCCTCTTTGCTGGCCAGGTTCACCGTGGAGACTTCTCCAGGTATTGTCGTCTCTACGTAATTTTGACGACTGAAAAAGAGTAGTTTATCCTAGTTTTAAGAAAACTACTCTTGTCATGACCTCTGTAGTTGATATCTTTTTCTATGTGGGTTTTCTCTAGTTCCATATGTTTATTCTTATGCCATTAAGACAAATATGAAGTTTACAAAACAAAAGGACTAATGGGTAGCATACTGATATTGTGATAAACCTCAAATGAAAGGACTAATGGGGTAGGATGTCACCATGCTCGAGTACTCTGCAAGATTTGGCTGTTTTAGGAGCATTAATTTAAAAGGCTACCAGTTTTATGCATCCAGATGTTGGTGCTAGACTTGTTTGCGTTGTGGTTTGTGTAAGTAATGTTATTGAAGTTGATAGTTATCTAGACTGCTGTCTTTCGATTTGAGTTGTATGAACACTTTCAAGAATATTTCACTTAGTATTTTAAATTAACATCAATGGATGGATGATTTTTATGTTATCATGCTCATGATACTTCCATATCTGAATTTCCATTTTGCAGATACTAATCAATAGGAACTTTTTATTTGTATGTTGTAGGTTACATGGGATGAGCCTGATTTGCTTCAAAATGTGAAACGTGTTAGCCCGTGGCTAGTGGAATTGGCATCACACATGTCTGCCATCCATTTGTCCCCCTTCTCATCACCAAGGAAGAAGTTGAGACTTCCACAGCACCCGGATTTTCCAATCGACGGTCAATTTCCAATGCCGATATTTTCCGGCAACCTCCTTCAGCCCAGCAGTCCCTTTGGTTTTCTACCCAACAACATTCCTGCTGGCATGCAGGGAGCCAGGCATGCTCACTATGGTCTACCACTATCAGATCTCAACCTCAATAAACTGCATACAGGTCTACTTCGGGCTGGTTTCCCGCCATTGCTTGATCATACTGCTTCACTCACAAAAGCCTCCAGTATCCAAACCATTCAAAAGCCAATCTTGAGCGAAGGCGTTTCTTGTGAGCTGACCATGTCACATTCTACCCAGACTTCAAAGAGAGCTGATGATGTGAAGATACCTCAGCTTGTACTTTTTGGTCAACGAATAGTTGCTGAGCAGTATATCTCTCGTAGCTGCTCTGAGAACACTGGCTCGCCAGTTCTTGCTAGAAATAGTTGTGTTGAAGGAAAATTAGATAAGATGGAAAAATTTTCTGAGGGATCTGTGTCCACTCGTCCTCATCGAGGCCTATCAAAGCATTCCTCATGTGAAGGATTGCAATGGAATAAGAACAACCACCGAAAGAGTGAGCAGTCCTTAGAGATTGGTCACTGCAAAGTTTTCCTCGAATCAGAAGACGTAGGTCGCACCCTTGACCTTCAATTGCTTGAGTCTTATGAAGAATTGTATAGAAAGCTGGCTGACATGTTTGGCCTGCGGAATTCTGAGAAATTTAGCAATCTGCTCTACCGTGACGATAATGGTATTACCAAACACATTGGCGAGGAACCATTCAGGTGTGACTCGTTTTCTTTTTAACTTCTATTGGTTATTTTGTTCTGAGGCCTTTTCACTTAGTGAGTGCAATTGTGCACATTCCCATAAGAATGATTGTTGCTGGTTCATTTCTTGCAGCAACTTCTCAAAAACAGCAAGGAGGCTGACAATTGTGACAGATTCAGGCAGTGTTAACGTAGGAGGAATGTAGAGGAAGGAATAAACCCTTTGGTTTAAAATTGTACAGCTGGCTGATTGTACTCCTTGGTTCCTGTGCTGACCTTGTGCCCTTCAAGAAGTTCTGGGAGGAGGTGTTGTGATCTAATTTTTGGATTTCTCAGTTGAAGTTTCCTAGATTCTTGTTTCTCTTCCTTCTGAAGAAGGAAAATGTAGATCTCAAAACTTGCTTTCATTCCCAATTTGTCATGGTCGAATTCAGTGTTTTTTGTGCACGGTTTCTTTACCAGTTTTCCTTTTTCTTTTTTTCTTGGCCTGCTAGTGCTACGAATCCAAGTCTTTAAAAGGACATGGTCCTTGTAACAAAGGTGTTTTTGGGTGGAATGAATCATGCCTTCTGAAAACGTTGTCCTATATGAGGCATAAGATGCAGTGCCAGCGTTCTCTTTTTGGGATTCAATGTTGTTTTCTGTATATTGGATGACTTGAAGAAAGCGACCCTGTTATTGGATTAAGAAAAAGGGAAGGAAGAAGTACCAAATTAATCTTCTGACATCAAACTTGGAGCTACTGCCCTTGTACAGAGTATTTGACAGTTGAGCAATGGCTATAAAGTAAATATAATAATCACTCAAAAAACAAAATAAAGTATCCTGCTAAGCAGGAAGATGAACATGCATCAAGTATTCTGACTGTTCTCTCTTTGACCAGGAAGCATATTTTGGACGGGGATTTGATGCCAGCAAGAAATTGAAAAAAAGAAGCAAAAGGTTCTTCCTTGAAGCAAATTATGATTCAGCTCCAGAAGGGGATGGATAGAACAAAAGCCATCTTAGAAAATCACCTCGTTGCGTGGATGACTCGAAATAAAAGCAGGTTGTTAAGTGTCTAATCACAGCTTAATAACAAACACGGGTTAATGTTTCAGAGATATGTTCCACAGTTTCATGATGGCATACATTCGCTGTCAAGCACCACCGTCCATTTGTTTTTAAAAATATTTTTATTTTTAATTTTTTATAAAAAAAACAATCATAAAAAAAATATAATAACAGTTATTTTTTAAAATATTTTTCATTTCAAAACATATTAAAATAATATTTTTTATTTTTAAAAAATCATTTTTAACATCAACCTATAAAAATAACACGATAACATACAAAATATATTAATTTAAAATAAAAAAATTAAAATATTTTAAAAGCACTTTTTAATCGCGGCAGCAAACACTTGCAGGAAGAGAAGACATCCTTGGTTCCCAGCAGTAATCTCTTGTCTTAGAAAACAGAAGAGGGAGATTCAGATGCAGAAAAACAATATTAATATTGCATGAGATTAATAAATATTGAATTAGCTCCGTGATGCTGTTAGACATTAATAAATATATAATTAGCATTGGGATTCTAGAACATACATAAATGTCACCAAAGGAAGTCAAATTGTTGTCCTAAGAGCAACAGAGCACAAAACAAGTAGCTGGAAAAAAACAATAATAATAATAAAGATTTACTTCATTCCCTTCAAAGTCTATAACCTAATCCACCACACGTGGGAGTGAAAGGGACCACGCGAGCGGGCCCCTACTGTTACTACTATTATTACTATATTCAAAGGGTCAATTAATACTCCATAGACTCACGTGTGGGCAACGTCAGCAAGCAAGAGCATCGCGTGTGCTGCCGCGTTTCAATGAGAAGACTGTTGTGCCGAGGATTCCAAGCCCGCTCCGTCGGTTTTTTGGTTCGGATATGTTTTTTTATTTTATTTTTTTCTTTTTAGTTGAATTCTTATATATAATCTTCATCTGTTCTCTCTCTAATTTTTGGATTCCCACACTCAGATAGAGCTGATAACAAATTAGAAGATGCAAATCTTTAGAAATTCTCCCTTTTTTTTTTCTATAACAAAAATTTATTAGTTCCATTTTACTCTTACAGTACTAATAACACAAGTTTCAAAGGAAAAGAAAATATAATACAAGTTTAAGTTTAAGTAAGCTTGTGAATTGAATTTAACCTTTTTTCAGGTTTGTTTTTACTCTAGTCAAATTAAATCTAACTAGGTTTGGATTGGTTTTTTTATTCTTGATTTGATCCATATAGACTCTATTTGATTGGGATCAAACCGAGCCCTGTTGTTTATTTTGGACTCGGTTTGACGTACCAAGATCAAACCAAACTCAACTTTGGTGTTCGTTTTGACCACATCAACCCGAGCCCACCTTTTTCTATTTGGTTTGAATAATTTTAGGCTTGGTTTAATTAAACTTGGAGGTGCTTTTATTCTTTTTTTTCTAGTTTATTATTATTATTCATTTAACAACTCATATATGGAGGAGGATATTACACTGTTTAGACTACATTTTTCATCTACACTTGATATTATCCGTAAAAAAACCCAGGTCCGAACGAAGTTTTTCTAGCTTCATCGAGTAATATTCCACCACATCTTAAGGTTTAGTTTTCTAGAATTCGAGCCTTTGAATGGCGAGTGTGAACTGAGAGAAGAAATTTACAGTACTATTGCAAAGCACAATGATAATAAATTCTAAAAAAACAACAATCTTTTCTTTTTCAAGAGAAGTTCTCGAGATGCAAAGTGGATTCTTTTTCTACGTTCCTCAATTCCTCCTCAAGTACTCTTCCATGAATTAAATCCAAAATCTTTTATTTTTTATTAATAGATGGGAAATTCTTCATATATATATATTTCATTTCAATTAGCTGTAAATATCCTTATTAATTAATTACAAAAATAGTAAACATTTCCAATACGTACTTGTTCCGATATGCTCAGGAGTCATGTCAAGAACATTTCCGTGGAAGAAGTAACAAGCCATCAACGTCGTCGCACTGCAATATTCAACAGCCTGAAAGTCCTGAATGCATAATTTAATAGCCGCACGTAATTATAGCTGGGGTGGTTAATTAAGGTGGTGAAAAGCAAGAACCATAATTTGAATCTATCGTCAACGACAAAGAACAAAATCCGGAACACAAGCCACTCCTGGTGACATCATCCTTGGATGGATCGTGTGAATTTTCGATACCGTCTCATGAACGTTTCTCTTTTGTTTCTTTCTGTGTTTTTTTTATTATTATCAATTGAGGTGTTTGTTTCTACCAGCGTCCATCTTTTTTATCAGCCTCGTGTTTGTTTTGGTAGTGAAATAATGTTTTCCCTGTATTTTTTTTCTCTCCTCCTTTGTATTTAAGAACTAATTAAAATCTGACTCTTGTAATTAGAAAACAATAATGACGACATGCCGGATAAACCCTATCCAAATCTCATAATTTGACGAGTATAATAAGGTTTGTTGACTCAAAATGAAGAAAATTGTAACATTTTGCTATGAGAACTTGAACTAGGTTAAAGTTTTCAGCATGTTGACAAGGTATTACGCCAGCTGCTGGCTCATTTTGGTAGCAAAATTATATATTATATATTTGGTTTTTTTTTTTTTTTTGGGTTTTATCTTCACAATTTAATTAGCGGGTGGATGTCTAGTGTTACCCTTGGTTTAGTCAAGCATGCACAATTGGTCAAAGCACAAAGGAAGAGGAAAGGGAACCAAACCGAAAGCATTGTTTTATTGAGCTTACCTTTGTTTTCTGCACCCATTTTCCACCATATGTGGCATGGTTTCTACCTAGAAGATATTCAAGAAGGCACTGCAAGCGTGGGGGGGCAGTAGCGGTATTTCCCCCAAAGCTTTACTCGGCTTAAGAACTGAGTCAACAAACTGTCGGTTATGAAACATAAATTAATAAACATAAAAGGCAGGCTTGAAGGATCCAAGTCACGGCAAAAGGGCATGGTGCATGGGGTGCATGGGCTTGGGGCAACTACCTTCAACATTGAAGGGCTGTAACAGCGGCTTACGTGACTCCAATACACCGTGCGTTTAATATTTTTATTTTTTTTATATAATATATATATAGGTTTTTTATGTATTTTTGTAGTTTAAAAAATTAAATTCAAATAAAATTTTGTGTATATATATTGTGTGTGTGATCAAATAAATTAAAAACTATGTGTGTGAATAAATATATAAAAAATTATTAACGATATCTAAAAATAAAACTTTAAAAATCAAGAGATAGATATAGATTAAGACATTTAATCTTCAAAGATGGGGCATAAATTAAATTGATCAAATAAAACAAAATAAAAGGGTAAAAAATATCATGCAATGCTACACATATTAAAAATATAATCTGAAAATAATTTGAATGGTTGTTACTAATTATGTTACCTGCGCTCCGCCATGAGTTAAATATTTTTATTTTCTATAAAAGAATTGTTTATGCAGGTTTTTTCAACTTATTTTTATAGTTTAAAAAATTATTTGGATATCTCATCACTTGAAGAAGGATTAACCACCTTTTGATTTGGTAAATCCATAAATTCCATTTGAAGTTTTTTTCTCCTAACTTTAAAAATTTTTCATATCTTTTTTTTCTTTACAAACTTACTATCTAAAGTTTCTTATGAGACATTTTGTCGTAAGTATTATAAAAAAAGGATAAATGTTATAACCTAATTTTAGGTTCCCAAAATTATAATTTTTTTTTTTAAAATAATAATAATAATAATAATACAAAAATAATAATATAAAAAAAGAAAGTTAAAAAAAATGTAGGAGGAAAAGTAACTTGGTTGGCAAGAACAATTTGAAGTGGGATTTATAAGAATAAATTAAAAATAGAAAAAGCAAACTAGATCGAAACTCAATTTCACCTTTGAAGAATCTAAATGTAAAACACAATGTAAATTCAAGGTTAACTTAAGTGAATTTTAGATGAATTTATATGAAAATTAAGATTAAGAACTTAATTAGATTTTGATAGATTGATTTGATATAATCATAAGCCTAATTAAAGATTTAATTAAGTTTAATTTAGGCCATAATTAAACAAATTAACTAGGATTTTAATGAGTCATATTAATTTTATTAATTAAGGACATAATTAGTGAAAAATTAAGTTTGAAAACCTAATTTGAATTTAATTGAGAAGATTTAAATTTTGAAGGACCAAATTTAATTCTTACAAGTTTCATCAGATGAAATTAATGATGAAATTGCAAACAAATCAAAGTTTAGGAGTTAGTTAAGAATTGATTTAAAAGAATTCAGAACCAAGGATCACAATGTAATAAGCACTAGAAACTAGGGGTTCAATAAAAAATTGTTAAGGGCAAAATTGAGAAAATTCCTGGGAATTATACTCAATCAAGGGGGCTAATCACAGAATTTCAAATGCGTAGGGACTAAAGCTGAAGTAAGGTGTTTAAATTGATTTGGGAGCAGCAAAACGATGTAGTTTTGATTTAAATAAAACACCACGTTTTTTCTAATACAATGTCGTTTTGTCTAAAAAAAAAAAGAACGAAGAGGAATGGCGCCATTTTCAAATATAGTGTCGTCAACCTTTCCCCCGGAAACAACAAAAATGGCAGCCCTTTTTATTTCATTTAAACCTACTCATCCCTCCCCTACACAAGACAAAAACGTACCCCTCTCACCCTGTCCTCTGCATCCGTACCCAGGCAAATAACAACCCTTTTACAGCATCGAACGTGCTACTACAAGGAGCTAAAATCACACCCCGACCGACCATCATTGGCAGTTGCCCTTGTACTATGATTGCATGAACGGAGGAGATGAAATGGTGATCATAGGTCGACAGCTAGAAAATCTTCTAAGAACTCTATAAACCCAGTGCTTGCTCTTGTCAGATTTAAAAAGAAAAGGAATTGATATGACGTCGTTGGCGGTAAAAGGTCTAGAGCAGAGGGGTATTTCATTTTCATATACTCTGAAGGTGAAAAGTTATCAAAAATCATTAAGCCATCGAAGATGAGACGTTTGCGAATCTTATTTTCTTTCCACCAGCATTTGATTTCTGTCGAGGCAACAGGTCATGATAGGTATAAAAGTTTCCTCCTTTCTTTGCATTCCAAATCTTATACATATCTTTATATGTTTTTTTCTGTTTTGTTAAAAATAAAGATGCGAGCTATGGGAGGAACATTCGCTGGTATATTGGTCACTGCATTCACATGATAACGTTGAAGGTTTTAATGAGTCATATACTGTGTTGATACAATGGCATGTGTGGAGACAGTCAGACAGTAGACTAAAACAGAACTGTTTTCTAAAAAACATCAAGGAGTATAGTTCCTTCCTCTGTTAATATGCAACAGTTTCAGCTCTTATTCTGGTCTGGCATGACAAAACCTGATCTTCAACGAGTAGGGCTTTTCTTCCAATCTCACGTTAGCATTTAATGATATTTGAAAGAGTGGAATAATGAATATACATGCCTATTGTGTTGTTCTATGAAGATCAAGGTTGCATCCTTTTCTCTGGTCTTGTTGGTTAACGTTAGTGTTCTTTTTTTACGCAAAGATTTTGTTAAGAATGATGCCTGAGATTAATTTTTGTTGGAGGGAATGATGCCTTTGTTACTGGAGAATATGAAGGATGCTGGGTTTTTTTTTTTTTTTTGTTTTTTTTAACTTTTTAGTTTGATCTCCTAGAAATAGATCCTGACTTGGCCTTCTGTTTATGGTTTAGGCTCCCCAAAGCTTTTTTTCAAGATGAGTGGGCTGAATGTTCCCATAGCCCGTTGTTTTTCCACCAACGCCACGACTTTCTTCATCGTAAAGGCCCAATGTTTTTTTTCTTGGACAAGGCCTACACCGGTTTTGAACAGGCTGGGTAGCCCAGTTCACGTCATGGTGAACCTTTAGGAGGTTAAGGCCATGTTTGGCAAGACTAGAATTTATCAAAGAAAATAAAGTGTTTTTTGTGTGGGTCCCTTGCATGTTTTTTATCCATTTCATTTAATATTTGGACTGTAAACCTATATTATAAGATACTAAATTAATACTAAAAATATTTACTTTTCTTTAAGATTTAAGAAAAATAAAAATAAAAATAAAAATTCTTATTTAAGAATACACAAAATATGTATTTATTTGGGTGCATATAGTCAAATTCTAAAACTTTTCATGCATATTTTATATAAAAAAATAATAAATAAAAATTTTATTTTTATCATATTTTGAAAAATACAAAAATCAATTAATTGGCATTATAACAAGTTTGGGATTATCCATTAAGATTTTGATCAAAATTTCAAAATACACATCAATTTATTTAATTAATATTTGGGGCAAGAATTTTACAATATAATACATATTCCCAATATTAAATTAAATAAATTGACAAAAATAAAATGTTAGAAATTAATTAGAGACTTTAATATTTAGGGTATAAAAATACATTGTAAAGTATATTTCCGAGTATTAAAGATATAAAATAAAAATAAATACACCAAATCCTTAAAAGAAAAGGTAAACACAATCTTAGCTAAATTTACTTTAAGGCTTCAAAATTCTAGAAACTATGTTTTTAAGTCAAAGATGTGTGTTTAACAAAAGAGGTTTAGGTTACTAACCAAAAAAGAACCAAAAGTATTTAAATAGTTATTTTATTAAAGCTAAACAATCATACAACCCTAAAAATAAATGCAATTATTGTAGAGCTATAGTTTATTTGATTTATATATGTCTTATTAAGAAGGATAAAGTTTATAATGTGTGGAAACCCCTATGAAGAAACTTATAAAATTAAGAAAATAAATAATAAGTTAAATGTCGAGAATGAATATCTACCTCATGGGAATGAATATCGATAAAAAAAATTAAATAAAATTATTGTGAAAGGATTTTTTAAAAAATAAATGTTGAAAAATACCCGAAAATAATAATAAAAAAAGGTCCCGATTGCAAATAAGATCCAAATGAAAATAAATTACTAGGAAAGAAAAACATGGAAATAGAGTTGAATGAATTTCGAATTCGCCTGGTCAAAATTTGGTGAAAACAAACTTTCTGAACAAAAAACAATTTACTTGGAAAAATTAAAGATTCAAGAGTGGACATAAAGGGAATTTAACAAATTGTGATGTGTGTAGATGCTTGGCTGCTGATTAGTACTTAAAAGTGCATTTTTATCAAGGTTTTATATCATCATTTTGCACTTGAATTATCAATAACTCCTTAATTAGAATATGTTTTATAATAACAGATTTGATAATATAAGATAACTTTAATTTATGGTAAATGTTCATTTTAAATGCAGGCATATATCACAATTCAAAGGATTGATTGATGTGATTAACTATTGAAAGTGAAAGGACAAAGAAACGGCTAAGCTTAGAAAGGAGATGCCAATTCAATTCAAATTGGAACACTGTTCAGTTATTGGGTCATATCTGGAGCTGTAGATCTTGGATTTCAGCTTAATTTATATGAATGGCAAGCTACGAAATAGGCCGACAATGTTCATGAATAGTGTAAGACCCAAATCTTCCGTTTTCAAATTCAAAGTTTGGCCACAAAAGAGAAGTCAGAATCTGTCCTGTAATCTAGTCCAAACACGGCTTAGAATGTTACCCATATCTGGAGTGCTAGAAGGCCAAATGACGTGAACTTTGGTGGGTGGAAGGAAAAGACAATTTCCAACAACTTTCATGCAGAAGATTTTCTCAAATGCGGATGGTAACAATGACATTTCATCTAGACAAGAGCTTGAGGTCTATCCATCACGTCCACCAACAGGACTACTCAGTATTTTAGCCATATCTCAAGCTCTAGTGATCCAAATGCTCTGAAATTTTACGGGTGGAAAGATAAGATGATTGCCAACAACTTTCATGAAGAAACACTTTGCCAAATTCTAAATGGCTCAATGTCATTTCATCCAGCCAAAGTGCTTCAGTGTTGCTGTCCACCAAGTCCACTAAATCAATAGTTAGCCACTACATCAATAATCAATTACCAAATGAATAGTTCTGAATTTTAGCTTATAAAAGGAGGCATTTGCCATTCATTTAGCAATCTTGGTTCTAAGATCAAGATCATGTTCTTGCTCTCTATTTATTGTTGTAATGCTTAAGTTTTATTTTCATTAATTTCTTGTTTATGCTTTTCATTTCCTTTACTATACTTAGTTAACTATGTTCTTATCTTGTTTATTTATGTTCTTCTTCTTTATTATGTCTA